>Ga0208499_1000019_pt1 | contig 85755 bp, 148 predicted proteins | sample CryBogCBE07Jul09_FD_185504 | JGI IMG/M metagenome (GOLD analysis project Ga0208499, IMG submission 185504) | Freshwater microbial communities from Crystal Bog, Wisconsin, USA - CBE07Jul09 (SPAdes) (version 2) | ecosystem: Environmental > Aquatic > Freshwater > Lake | place: Crystal Bog... | reverse complement strand
TGACGGGAAGCAACATTATTATTATCCGGATTTCTATCTACCAGATTATGACTGTATTATTGAAATAAAACCACTTGACAGGATAACTGATTTGGTGCATACTAAAAATCACGCAGGCGCAATGTAATATAATTTCTTGTTAGTAACTGAAGAAGAACTAAACAATCTGTCTGAATTTTTCAAATATCTTAAGGAGTAATCCATGAATATCTTTGTGATTGAGCAATGTCCCATAATATCAGCAATGGGTCTGGTAGATAAGCATGTAACTAAAATGTGCGTTGAATCGGCACAATTGCTTTCAACTGCTCATCGCGTTCTTGATGGCGTAGAAGTGACTAACATATCTCCTACTGGACGTAAGAAAAAAGAGTGGAAATTCAATGATGTTCGTGATGAGTTACTTTACGCTAATACTCACATCAATCATCCTAGTGCTATTTGGGCGCGAGCAACTAGTGAAAACTATTTGTGGTTGTATAATCATTTTGTGGCTCTTGGTGCAGAGTATACTCATCGCTACGGGAAACAACATCTGTCCTGCATTAAACTTGAATCTATCCTCAAATCACCACCATCTAATATACCCTTTGCACCTATAACTTTGATGCCATCTTGCATGGATGATAAGTATAAGGTCGGAGACGATCCGATAGAGAATTATCGCAACTATTACGCTGTAGGCAAGGCAAGTCTGCATCAGTGGTCTAATCGTCTCCCTCCACTGTGGATGCAGGGTGAAGTCGTTATTGTTCCTCGTGATGACGATACTGAAAGCAGCAGGATAGTGTACACAATTAAAAGGTAAAATATGCTAAAGAAATTTATAAAATGGTTAACGATGGAAGATGTTCTGTCAGGGAAAGTAGTACCTGAAACCCAACTTGAATCCCCAATGCCTCCGGTAAAGGCTCCACGTAAGCCTAAAGCGGCTCCCCTAGAGTTAACACCCAAGGAGCTTGCAACATCAAAGGGTGAGCCTTATATTGCCATCCTTAGTGTAGACCTTGATCCTTCCGATATTAATAATGGGTCGTTTGATCTTGATTGGAATGACAAGTTCATAATCAATCTGATCAAACAGGGATACAAATACAGCAAGAACGATACAGATCAAATGATCGTTGATCGTTGGTTTCAAACCGTATGTCGTAATATCGCTCTTGAAGTATATGAACAAGAAATTGCCGATCCAGACAAGCGCGATGATGTTCGCATTATTCAGCAGCGTGATTTGGGCGGTGGGTTCACCGAAGTAAGTTAAATCAATAAAGGAAAAAATATTTAATGATTAAAAATGCACTTTCTCGTCCTGAAGCACAAATGATTTTAAAGAAAGCTACGGTTGATCCATTTAAAGGAACCGTATTAGAAGGCTACAAAGCGATAGGACCAAAACAAAAGGGCGGATATGGAGAATACGTCATTTCTGATATGCTCAAAACGGATTATGGTTTTACTGTAGAAAAACCACAAAATGCAAGCCATGACCGGATTGTTCAAGGCCATAAAACTGAAATGAAGTTTTCTGTTGCGCTTACGGACCATGGAACTGGCGGATGTAAGGAAGACAGTTTCATATTTAATCATATTGCTATCTCTAAGGATTGGGATAGGATTATATTTTGCGGAATCAATTTGGAATTAGACAACTCGCATGTTGTTTGGATGTCCAAAGAAGATTTTATTGGCGCTCGTGATTCAGGAGAACTTCAAAAATATTTTACTCCCCAGCAAGGTGGTAAAAATGGCGGAAATGATGATTATATGCTCAATGGAGTTGAAACCTTTAAGCAGTTTTTAAATTCTGGATTGGCCAGAGATATCTCAACATGGTAAACTTTGATCTAAGACAAGGCGATTGCTTAGATATTCTAAAGACTTTAGACGAAGATTCGGTTGATTTGCTCCTTGTTGATCTTCCGTATGGAACTACTGCCTGTAAGTGGGATAGCGTATTGCCTCTTGATGAATTGTGGAAAGAATACTACCGAGTCTGTAAAAAGTCTGCAGCGATGGTATTCACCGCTGCACAGCCATTTACCACTACACTGATAGCTTCCAATCTCAAGCACTTCAAGTATGAGTGGATTTGGGAGAAGCCGCAGGGAACAAATCCTATGTGTGCTAAGTCTATGCCTCTTAAATCACATGAAAACATTGTTGTGTTTTGTAGGCAGAAAACGATATACAATCCACAAATGACACAGGGAACACCATACAAAGGATTTTCCAGCGATAGCTCTAAGATTGGTGAGGTATACGGCAGCGCCAATTCTGTGCATAGAGATAACCCTGATGGAACACGTTACCCCAAAACGGTCTTGCGTTTTAAACAGGAAAAGGGATTTCATCCCACTCAAAAGCCAGTTGCTCTTATGGAATACCTAATCAACACCTACAGCAATCCGAACGATGTTGTTTTGGACAATACTATGGGTTCCGGAACAACCGGAGTTGCTTGTAAAAATCTTGGAAGAAGCTTCATCGGGATAGAGAAGGAAGAAAAGTATTTTGAGATTGCAAAATCTCGTATTTTTCCGCCGCCCGTCCTCAACTCTGAATTGTTTGATGAAAGTTCAACGTAAATCTTGACATATAAGCATATTATGTGTATAATGTTTGTATATTAATGAAGGAATCATATGAACTACGCCCTGATCGATACTGCCAATACTTTTTTCCGTGCGCGACATGTCGCTTCTAAAAGTCATGACACGTGGGAAAAAATTGGCATGGCAATGCACCTTACGTTATCTTCGGTAAATCAGATGGTGCGTAAATTTGGTATTGATCATGTGATTTTTTGTCTTGAAGGACGTTCTTGGCGTAAGGAATTCTACAAGCCATATAAGGCTAACCGCTCGGTTGATCCTAAAACGCTGACTCAAGCCCAAATTGAAGAAGACAAAATGTTCTGGGAAACCTACGAACATTTTGTAACTTTTCTTCGTGAAAAGACTAATGCATCTGTTCTTCGTTGCTCAACCGCCGAAGCAGATGATTTGATTGCAAGATTCATTCATTTACATCCTCATGACCAGCATTTTATTATCTCTTCTGACACTGATTTTGTTCAATTGATCAGTGAAAACGTCCATCAATATAATGGTGTTGCTGGGCAGTTGATCAAACTTGATGGGTATTACGATGATCGTGATCGTCCGGTAAAGGACAAAAAAACCAAGGAACATAAGTTGCTTGAGGACCCTGAGTATCTTCTGTTTAAGAAGTGTATCAGGGGAGATGCTACTGACAATGTGTTCAGTGCTTATCCCGGCGTTCGCGAGAAAGGAACTAAAAATTCTGTTGGTATCAAAGAGGCGTTTGATGATCGGACCAAACAGGGGTTCAACTGGAATAACTTGATGCTGCAAAAGTGGGTAGATCACAATGATGTTGAACACCGAGTCAAAGATGATTATGAACGCAATCGCACTCTGATTGACCTGACTGCGCAACCACAAGAAATTAAAGATGCAGTTGATGATATCATTCGTTCAGAAATCAGGACCACAATAACTCCTCAAGTTGGAATTCACTTGATGAAATTTTGTGGAAAGTATGAACTTAATAAAATTTCAGAATCCGCAGACATTTATGCAAAATGGCTGAATTCTCCGTATAAGGGGGTGCTTCATGGGTGATTATGAACTCAATAAATGTGTTTGCGGTAAAACTCCCATTTTGTGCGAGCCTAACTATGCAGATGACAGTGATACTATGGTAGTGTGCGAGTATTGTGACCGGCACACAGATGGTTTCATTTTCGGAGAGTATAGAGAGGGGTCTGAACTGGCAGTTGAAGCATGGAATCGCGGGGAGATTAATCAATATCATGACTAATTGGGTTAAAATGTCTGACTGGTTGAACGATTTCCAAAGTGGAAACAGAGGTTTTCGTCCGGGAATGGAAGTTAAACTTGTTACTAGTGTCCGACAACAAGGCAAGTCTGTAATTATGGACATACAATCCGACACGTTTACTGATTGGGAGCATGTTTTACGTCCACATTACGTAGAAATGTATAATGAATCTGATCAACTACAGTGGTACAGATATCCTAAGAAGCCAAATATGAGCGTCATATATGAAGCTACCACAGTTGTTCGTCAGAATTCTGATGGCTCATTTGAGTACACCAAGAATCGCGCTGGCACTGGTATAAGAGTCCTTAATGAAGAGGAAGAAAAGGAATTTCTGTTTATCATTCTGAAAGCAAAACCTATGCATCTTGGGGCAAAATTTACATGACCGGATTAGTAGCAAAACCAATCATCAAGAACCAATTCTGGATTGTCACGGACGGAGAAAAGAAAGTTGGCAACATTGAAGCCAATAATGCTGGTTACGGTGTACAGCTTAATGGTAACTTCCTTCAGTTTGATAATGCAAACGAATTGAAGAAGACGACTCAAATTCGGTTTGAGCCACTTAAGTCAAATAATACCAAAGTGGCAATGCCATATCCACAGTATCCGACGCCACCAAAGATTTATAATTCTATCTTTGATGTTCAGCGTGGGCTTCATTTATTTACTACTTCTAAAAAGAGCAAATGTCTGCATGCCGCAGGATGGTTTGCGATAAATCAAAATGATGTTAAACAAGTAGTTTTTTGTCCAAAATATATATTCATTCAACGCTATTCTTATGATGGTCCATACAAAACCCAAGAAGAAGCACAGAGCATGATAAATACTCAATGAACCATATTCACATCAAAAAATTTATAGATAAATTAGCAGTCATGGAGACAAAACAATCACGAGATGTTGTTTTATCTGCTGCTGATGCTCGTGGATTACGCGATGAGATTTCAAAATTATTGTCAGATTTGTATGAGTTGAGTAATGCAAGGACGAACGAAAAATTAAATGAAGTGATACAGGTAGAAATTAAAGGCGGTTCGTTTAAATGAGCAGAACACAACCAAAAATTTTATTGGAACATGTAGATAAAAAAACATATAAAAATGATCAGATCGTAGAAGCTGCCGGAATATGGGCTGTATTTTATGATGATCAGCCCATCAATCTCAAATCGTCACATTATCTTGCAAACGATGCTGCTCCGAAATACAAGAAAACCAGTTTTTCTAATCCCGGACATGCTCGTAATTTATGTCGCAAATTAAATGCACAGTTTCATACTGATAAGTTTACTGTTGTTTTCCTAAATTCTGGTCGCACCGTATATCCAGATGACTTATCATAAAACTAAGAAAGAGATAACAGAAAAAATCCTTTCAGAATTTTCTGATGTTGAAGAAAATATCTGGGGTGAGTTACCAATTGATAAGCTCATATTTCGTTGGTGGACTACGGGTAGAGGTGGAAGTGGTCTCAGGCTGTCAGAAGAAGGTATGAGAGCCTTTGAAATTGCTAAAATAGCCCACTATGAATTTCCTTTGGGCGACCTTGATAGAAAAATATGGGATTCTTTTATAAAAGATTTAACAAAAAAGCTTGACTGTCCCTACTATCTTGGTGTATACAGAGAAGGTGATAGTAAGGGTCCCTATATCAGAATATATGACCATAAGATCGCAATGATGTTGACACTCTACGGAAATCTGAAAGAATATTTAGAATCTCGTAAGTAACTTGTGTTTTTGTGTAGCATCATAATATAAATATGACCGTGGGTTTTCCACTACAACCAAAAGGGAAAGTAAAATGAGTAATTACTCAAATGCATCATATTTGACCAAAACTCCTATGGTAATCAAGGTTTCCAGAGTAGCAGGTCTAATTATTGTAAGTTTGTGCTTGGCAACACTGTACAACGTTTTAGGTCTATAAGGAAGTTAGATATGTTTCCATATACAGAAGAAGAATGGGAATATATTTCTAAAGTCAAAATCATGAGTTTGTAACAATCTAACTGGGACAAAATTTTTAATATTCCAGCAACGATTGCCCGAAGGAAACTTCGGGCATTTTGTTGTTGACAGGATATATAAATGTGGGTATAAGTAAAGCATTCAACGGAGAAGTGTCATGAAGAAGGAAGTAATTCAATTTCAGGCGGGTCGTCCCAAAACTCGTGCACACCATGTGTTGTACGGTGATACTCCGTTTAAGCCTAAAATCGTTGAAAACAAGACGCGCTACAAGCGTAAGCCTAAACATCCGAAAGGGGATTGGTAACATGAAAGATAAAATCATCAAATTTAAAATTTTGATCCTCGGGGCAGCACTTATTGCCGCAATTATTTCGTGTTACGTTATATACAAATATGTCATATACAAACCGTTGATTAATGATCATATTCCAAAACAAATTGATAAGTGCAGTGATCAAACAGTAGTTGCCGTGGTTTATTCTCTTCGCACAGACCCGCAATCATGGACATCTGATTCATATAATTTGAGTTATGGAAATGCCGTTAAGATATGGGTGGCAAACGAAGATTATGGGCTTAATATCGGTCTTGGCAGTGATATATCCAATGGTGCGAAATATGATATGTCTGATGAATGCCGCGCTTTGTTGTATTCTGCAACGCAGGATTGGCGCACAAATTACGTCACCACAAAATTGAAGGAAGAGTAACATGCCCTACGGCATTGAAGACGCTATTCAAGATGAAATTGTGCTGCTTGATGATCTGATTATATGGGCAACCAAAAATGATAAGATTTTTTTGGAAAAAATTTACACCGTCAAGCGCCAAAGTCTAAATCATATTATTGAACGAATGAAAGGATATGATTTTAAGCTGTCTGTTAATAATGACGGAAAGGTGTTTGTTGGTGGATCAAAATCTGACCGAAAAACTCTTGAAGAAGAATATCCTGCTTTGAAAAAAGTAGCAGAAGAATATGATATTATAAAAAATCTCGTAAAAAGCAGTTGACAGCCGGGTCATACAAAGCTATGCATTGCTCATAGGTTCTAATAAAGGATTTCAAAATGGGTTCTTATCGCAATAACTATGCTCGCAAGGTCGCTGATACTGCTCGCTTCAACACTCGCGAAGCGTTTGCTGCTGCATGTGCTGCTCAGCGCGTTAACGGTGACTATCTCAAGCTTTCCGAAACCGATCATCAAGGTGATCGGGTGCGTATCGCCAATAAGCATCTTACTCGCGATTTTATTGACAGTAAGTTTGACATTCGCGAAGAAGACCGTGCGCAAGCCGAAAACGTGATTCTCCATTTTCAGGGGCTGACTTTCAAAATTCTTCAAGGCAAGGTCCTCAGTGATTTTGAGACTAAGGCCATGGAATGCGCAACTTGCGAAGAAGTTGGTGTTTTTGAACTCGCTGTGATTTCTTCACTTCCTTCTTGTTACATTCGCGCCAAGGCTCGTCAAGACACTGATTCTCGTCTTCGTGACACTGACGGTTATATCGGTAACGTTGGTGATAAGGTTGATATTTACGATTTTGAAATTGTGCGCTGCCGCTATTCTGAAAATTGGAACACCTACTTTGTTACGGGTATCACACCCGATAATAAGGCGGTGTTCTTTTCCTACCGCAACAATATTGATGTTGGGGCCATCGTCAACCTGTCTGGTAAGGTCAAGGCACACAAAGAAAATCAGACACAACTTAATTATGTAAAGGGCATTTGATGTGACCTTCGGAGCACGTAATGCCTTCATTAAAGAGATATGCAATGCTGGCATTGGTGACTCCGAGAAGACATATATGAAATGGGAGCCAATAATTGCTTGGCTCCCTATTAAAATTAAAAATAGATACGTTTGGCTTAAAAAAATCTACCGTAGAACAATTTATTATAGGTTTAATGAGGAAGGCGTTCTGGAATATGAATATGGTGATTTGTTTACTATATTAGAGAAGGGAACAGAAAATGAATGATACACGAAGGGTTTATGCATGGGCAGTTGTAGTCGCGGACGCTATTTTTATGCTTATGTCGGGCGGCTGTATCGCATATGATTATATTCATTCTGTTCGCTGGGATACTGTGCTACTGAATATCATTATGTTCGGTTTGTGGACATACTGGCTCATTCAAGATACCAAAAAGCTGCGGCAGAGACACCTTATGTATATGTCAGATCAGGCATTTGACAATCTGAAGGATTGGTTGCTTGATAATAAATGTGATTGGAAGAAAGTTGGTATCAGTAACACGTATATCAACAACTTCCTCGTGCCTGCTGCCGGTCTGTATCTTGTAGATTGGACAAGTCGTCAGTTTGCAATCGTTGATAAGAAACGATATGTAGAATTTTCGTTGAGGTATCTATGACTTGTGTTTGGACACTGAAAAAACAGGGGGTTCGCTTCACCTACCAACCTTCAGTTAAAACCTTTTTTTGGGTTGACGAAAAGTTTTACACTGCTAATAAAGAAGAGATTCTTGAATGGGCTGAGCGATATAACTGTGAGGTTCCTTCAAAAACTTATGGTTGGGTAACTTGTCCCGATGACGATGTTGCATTGCTTTTTAGGATGATGTGGTCGTGACTGCTGAATATCTCGTTAGATTCAGTGCCAATCGACTTGTGGTGCGGGAATGGTGTGTCAAGAATTTTCCAACTGATGGGTTATCTTTTTATAGCGGATGGGATAACGATAGAGGAAGAAAAATGTGGCGATGGAGATTTAATCTACAGGACAAGAACGAACTACTCCTGAACAGAGAAGCAGATGCCGCATGGTTTCTGTTGAGGTGGTCATGAAACTTTATTTTAAAGATACCAATCTATCCTATGGACAGATAAGTGATTTAATGAAAACTCATATCGGTCCTTCTGGTCCTGATACGTGGGAAAATGGGACTGAAATAGGATTTGAAACGGGAATGAGTGGTGCTGGATATATTGAAATTTATGATGATAATCATCCCCATCTACCGTTTGTGGTCTTGAAATGGTGAATAACGTGGAAGCAAAAATATATACCATGTCATCAGATTTGTGGGTTGAGATTGACAAACATTATGACGAAACGGGACTAAAGCCTGTCGAATTCACTGATGAATGTATTTATGCGGATTTCGGTCTTCAGTATACATCTCACATTACGTTTGCATATAACTACAAAATTACTGACGAAGAAAAATTTACTTTGTTTTTATTGAGGTGGCTATGATGGGAAAATATTATATTTCATTAGAGGACTTTGATGCTCTTGGAGACTGGTTAGACGAAAATAGAAAGAAATCACGATCTTCTTTCTTAGAGTACCAGACAGTCGATAGGTGGTTGCGGATTAAAGCTGGAATATCGGCATTGTCATCCAATTCAGAAGATGATAAGGGCTATCCTTATGAAATCATTGATGAACATAAATTGACGGTATTTTTGTTGAAATATCTATGATTAGGCTGTTCATGAGAGAAACTAAAATGCGTTACGGAGAGATCAGTGGCTTGCTGAATCGTTCGCTTGGCCCTGCTGGTCCTGACACGTGGCAAATTACTAGCGCATATGTTGAAGATATGGGATTTGCTAGTTTTGTTGAAATTTATGACATTGATAATCCTAATGTTACTTTTGTAGTTTTGAATTGGTCATAATAGTGTTTTTTTAATTATCACCACGATCATAGTGATTATCACTATAAGACAATTCGTTGGCAACGTAAATTTTCATTTTTCCCGAGAAAATCCTATCGCAGCAACAACTCTCTATGGTTTAAATGGGGATATAAAGCGATAGATAACTATTCTTATGGGAATTCAAGATCGTTTTGGATTTCCGAACAAGAATATATGTGGATGTTACTCAAGCAGGATTGACATTTGTGGCATATTGGTGTAGAGTCCAATTTACTAAGGAGACATTACATGAGTGCAAGTTGGATTAAACTACTAAATCAGTCAGAGTCGCGTCTCCACAAAGAGGATGTTATCAGACAAGCATATGAAGCTGCTATTCTTGGAAATGTAATTTCCGATAGGTTTCTTATTGGTCTTCGTGTATGTTACAACCCATTTCTGACCTTTGGAATCAAGCAGATTCCAGAGTCGGCGGGCATTGCTAATGCTGAGAATCCTTGGGAAGAACTTTCCAATTTGTTTGTCAAACTGACGCAACGCGAATTGACTGGCCATGCCGCACGTGATGCCATTCAGGATATGATGTGGCGGTTTGCCAGCGATGAATGGAATGACTTTATCGCCCCTATCCTTCGGCGCGACATGCGTTCTGGAATCAGTGAGAAGACCATCAATAAGATTGTCAAAAATACAAAATATGAAGTTCCAACTTTTGGTTGCCAACTTGCCACCAACTGCGAAGATCGTCCCGAAATGCGTGGTATTAAGAGACTTGAACCAAAGTTGGATGGCGTTCGTGTGCTGATGATCATTGACAACAACGGTGGCATGACTAGCAGTGTGGCTTCGTTTAGTCGCAACGGCAAAATTTTTGAAAATTTTCCACACATAGAACATCAATTACTGAATAAGGTTGAACATATCCTGAAATATCTTGGGAAAGAATTTTCTTCTGGTATTGTGTTTGATGGTGAAGTGGTGGGAAATTCCTTTCAGGAATTGATGCGTCAGGCTCGTCGTAAGACTGATGTCCAGAACGACGATAGTGTATTCCATATCTTTGATATTCTTCCTCTTGATGATTTCAAGCGGGGATACTGGAATGCTCAACTCGTTAAGCGTATTCACTTTCTAAACAAGCTGAGTCCAATTATTGATAATTTGCAAAATGTAGAGCTTCTTCCTCACATTATGGTAGACCTTGATAATTCTACCGGCGTTGCTGAGTTTAATAAGTATTGCAATGACATGGTTGAGGCAGGCTTCGAAGGCGCAATGATCAAAGAACTTGATGCACCCTACGAATGCAAGCGCAATAAGTTCTGGTTAAAGTATAAGCCAACCATCACGGTTGATTTGCAAGTTATTGGTGTTGAAGCTGGCACTGGACGCAACAAAGGGCGTTTGGGTGCACTTATCTGTAATGGTGTTGATAATGATAAGGAAATTACCGTTAACGTTGGTAGTGGGTTTAGCGATTCGGAGCGTGATAGCCTTTGGGCTGACAGAGAATTGGTGATTGGTAGCACGGCTGAGATTCTCGCAGATGCTGTAACTCAGAACAAGGATGGGACTTACTCACTGCGGTTTCCACGTTTTGTTCGTTTTAGGGATGATAAGTGATGAGCGAAGATACACCCTCCAAAGAAGAACAAATCTTGGAATTATTCAATTGGCTTGAAGAACGTGCAGCAGCACTAGGTGGATGCTCTGACGGAAACTGTGTCATTCACAAACCAAAAGGTATGCACACTAACGGTGGATGCAAATGTGCATATGATAGAAACAAAATTAACATATACACTCAATATGTTGCATATTTTCGCAGCAAAGTTCGTAAAATACGGGATGAAAACTAATGATAAATGCTATGTTTGGTCGCGTTACTAAGATGAAGACTGAGTTTAGACTTGCAAGGCGCGGCAGCAATTATTATCTGCAATATCGTCATATTGAACAGAAGTTCAAGAAGAAATGGTTTTGGCAGAAACCCGAGGTTGACGAACTCATCAAAGGCGATTGGATCACTACAGACACTGCTATATTGGAGAATTTTTAAACATGAATATATATGATATGAATGAAGAACACGATATCCAGCGGTGCGAACTGTGTGGTATTATTGAAAGCACTCGTCCCTATGGTCTTAATCATGAGGAAATCTGCCTTGAATGTGCAAAGATGGATGAAGCCGTTACCATAATCCGTATGAAGGAATGTATTTATATTTCGGACACTGATCAGTAATGTATAGCGATGACGATGATGGTCCTAAGATAGCAGACTTCATGTGGATTGTTGGGAAAACTTGCGTTTTCCCAGATGGTGATAGCATTGAAGTTATCCAAATTAAACGCAGAGAGACTGGACCATGGGTGACTTTCCACATTAAACAAGGGCCGGGTATTCCCCGTAAGCTTTTGCTCTCACTGGAAGAGTTTAACTCTGCCTATGGACATCTGTTCAAACGTGATTAATTTGGCTAAATAGATAAATGTTAAATATCAAAAAAATATTCAGTTTTGCAACTCTTACTTTATTTGTTGCACTCATTTTAAGTAGTATTTCTGCGTGGTATTCCATTCTAGGACTGACCGCTATTTTTTCTGCTGCGGTCGTTCCAATTATGATTATGGGCTGCTCACTTGAATTTGCAAAAGTAGTTACTACAGTCTGGCTGCACAAATACTGGAGTCGTGCCGGATGGAAACTTAAATTATATCTTGTTCCTGCGGTTATTGCGTTAATGCTAATAACATCAATGGGCACATACGGCTATCTTTCAAAGGCACACAGTGATCAATCTCTTGTTAGCGGTGATGTTCAAGCAAAGATTGCATTATACGATCAAAAAATTCAGATAGCAAAAGACAGTATTGATGCTGACCGCAAAGCACTTCAGCAGATGGATTCTGCTGTTGATCAAGTTATGGGACGTTCAAATGATGTCAAGGGTGCTCAACAATCTGTAAATATTCGTAAAGCACAAGCCTCCGAAAGAAATAGACTTAATCAAGAAATAATGACACGACAGGCTACTATTAGTAAACTTAATGAAGATGCTGCTCCTACCAGAGCGCAAGTTCGCAAGGTTGAGGCAGAAGTTGGTCCTATTAAATATATTGCTGCATTGATTTACGGTGATAATCCAGATAACAACCTGTTAGAACGTGCTGTTCGTTGGGTAATTATTATTATTGTTCTTGTGTTTGATCCTCTTGCTCTTATGCTCGTTTTGGCTGCACAAAGTAGTTATAAGTGGCTTGAAGAAGACCTCAAGGAAGAAGAAGAGAAGAAAAAGTCTACTGACAATTCTTATTGTGCAGAAAAGGGAGACCTGTTTTGTATCCATGACCATCCATGTGCAGTAACAGAAATACTTGACAGTGCTTCCGAAGAAAATGATGTTCCCAAAGAACAACTTGATGAAAAAATTGACGTTGTAATTGATGATTCGGTTGAACGTCAATTACAAGAATATATACCAGAACAGGCAACATCAAATGTGCGTGAAATGGTTGAGGGTGATATCAATTTTGCTCCTGAGCCTCACTCTCCGGAAGAAAAATCACATATTGAAACCGAAGGTGTAACAATTCATGAAATGGAGCATGGATATATTGAGCACGAAGGTAAGCAAATCAGCAAAACGGCATTCTTGAGCCAGCATCCTCATGTTTTCGCAGCAACACCAGATAATGAAAAAACTGGTCCAAATTTTGGCACATCATTTCCTGTATTTGCTGCAAAGGGAGATGTTTTTGTGAGAGTTGATACTCTTCCAAACCGCGTCTACAAGTTTGATGGCAGCAGATGGATGGAAATTAATAAGGATATATCTGATTCTTATCTGTATGATGAGGAATATTTAAGACACTTGGTATCCAAACTGGAATCAGGAGAATATGATGTTGAACTTTTGTCTGAGAACGAAAGATCGCAAATAGAAGATTATCTTCAAAGTATAAGTAATGTGAGTAACTAACATGTCCGATAAGAAACTACACACCTGCTCATTTTGCGGTAACCACAAGGATCAGGTAACCAAATTAATAGTTGGCGAAGATGTCGCTATTTGTAGCGAATGCGTTGATTTGTGCAATCAACTTATCGTAAAGGAAAAGATAATAGAACCCGAGGCTAATCAACAGAATCCAAAGTTTGATGCATATGCCATCAAGGAACATTTGGACAAATATGTTATTGGACAGAGTGCTGCAAAAGAAGTTCTTGCTGTAGCAATTTCTAATCATTACAAAAGAATCAATCATCCACCTAAAAATTTAGAAATTCAAAAAGGGAATGTGTTGCTCGTTGGACCGACAGGTTCAGGAAAAACTTTGCTTGCAAAATCAGTTGCCAAATACCTTAATGTCCCATTCGTAGTGGCTGATGCAACTAACTTAACCGAAGCAGGATACGTTGGTGAAGACGTTGAATCCATGATCGGATTGCTTCTTGCAAATGCCGATTATGATGTTAGCCTTGCAGAAAGAGGGATTGTGTTTATTGATGAAGTAGACAAAATTGCCAGAAAAAGTGAAAGTGCCAGTATTACGCGAGATGTGTCCGGAGAAGGTGTGCAGCAAGCATTGCTTAAGTTAGTAGAAGGCACTAAATGTCGCGTGAGTCCAGCGGGCAAGCGTAAGCACCCACAAGGTGAATTTATTGAGGTTGACACAAAAAACATACTGTTCATTGCGGGCGGTGCTTTTGTTGGATTAGAGGAAATAATTCGCAACAGAACTGGAGTGTCAGCCATTGGATTTGGATCAGTGGTGCGATCCAAAAACGATCCAATTGATTTGAAAAAAATAACACCAGAAGATTTGACACGTTTTGGAATGATTCCAGAATTTATCGGGCGTTTTACAACCACAATTGCGCTTGAAGAACTTACCTTGACAGAATTGATTAAAATTCTAACCGAAATCAAAAACAGTTTCATTCAGCAGTATCAATATCTTTTTGAAATTGACGAGATAAAACTTACCTTTACTGATGACGCCATTCATAAAATTGCTCAAAACTGTATTGATTTAAAGACGGGCGCGCGGGGATTACATACTGAAATTGAACGAGTGCTGATGTGTCATATGTTTCACATTAATCGTTACAAAGAAAATGATATAGTGGAACTGATCATTGACGTTGATCAAATTGATAAACCAGAACCTTTAATTTAAGATTGACATTTTCATCACACATCATTATTCTAACGTTAGAAAGGATTTTGTAAATGTCTGAACAGCCAATTATGCATGAACGTGCAAATGGTACCAAGTATTGGTATTTAAATGGAAAAATTCATCGCGAAGATGGACCTGCGGTCGTCATCGCGGCTGGCGACAATTATTGGTATCTGAATGGTAAACTCCATCGCGAAGATGGACCTGCTATTGAACGTGCGGATGGTTCCAAGTTCTGGTATCTAAATGACAAACGCCATCGCGAAGATGGACCTGCTATTGAATATGCAAATGGCACCAAGCACTGGTTTCTGAATGATCAACGCCATCGCGAAGATGGACCTGCTATTGAACGTGCAGATGGTACTAAATATTGGTATCTGAATAATATGGAAATAGACCAACTTGTTTTCTGGGTTACCACTAAAGAACGTCAAAAAGAATGTTTTTGACACAAAATACTTGATTTTTTTACGCAATAGTGTATGATAAATATTATTGTAGATGCTTATACAGGTCTACAATAATAGTCTTGCTATAAAGGAGATAAAACATGACTAAATTAACTACTAACGGTAACCTAACACTTCGCGCCCTTGACATTCCGTCACTGCATCGTTTCTCGGTAGGGTTTGATAACGTCTTTGACGAATTAATGCGAGTAAATTCCCAACAAGCATCTGGTCCAAATTATCCACCATACAATATTGTAAAATATGATGATGATAATTTTACCATTGAACTTGCGGTTGCAGGTTTCAATGATGGTGATATTAATATCACGCTTGAAAAAAACATTCTTACTATTGCGGGTGAACAAACACAAACGCTTGATGAACTTGATAAGGAAGTTGAGTATTTACATCGTGGCATTTCTGCGCGCAGTTTTACTCGCAACTTTACTCTTGCGGATCATGTGGAAGTTGCCAAGGCATATTCAGAAAATGGCATCCTAAAGATTGAACTCGTTCGGAACGTTCCCGAGGAATCTAAGCCAAAAAAGATTGACATTTCATACAAAAAGTAATATAGGTAGAACTAATGCTTGCGGGTAATGGTGCCCGCAAGCATCCAAACAAGGATTAATTATATAATGGCAAATGCAGAACCAACCAATAAGATCAAGCCTAACTTGGCTTTGAAGGAACCCTCAATGTTTCGGGTTATTTACATGAATGATGACTTTACTCCAATGGAGTTTGTGGTTAGTTCGCTGATTGAATACTTCAATTATAATGACGATACGGCAACCAAGATTACGGTTGACGTTCATGAACAGGGAAGTGCCGTTGTCGCCGTTCTTCCCTACGAGATTGCTGAGCAGCGTGGGATTGAAGTAACTCTTGATGCACGTGCACGTGGATTTCCGCTTCAGATCAAGGTTGAAGCAGACGATTAATTTATACTGATATAGTGATCCTTTTAGCCCAATATGGCTTTTGGTGTAAATATGGGTTGTTGATATAGTTGATTTCTTCAATACAGGTATCAACCATTTTTTCATAAGTCCCAAATGCCCAGTGCGTTACTTTATTTTCAGTATCATTTGCTAAAGTAACGCACATTGGGGTCTGATCATCCGAAATGATTGGGCGTTCTCCAAAGTATAGTTCTTCGCGTGGGACTGCATTTGACATTATAATAACTTTTGTTATATCCATGTGCTTTTGCAGTTTTCCCAATGAATTATACAGATAGTTAAAATCGTCATGTCTGGATGCAGTTTCAAACAAATTTTCCATGGTAAAGGTATCACCCACCGTGCTCCACCCATTTATTCCTATAACTGCAATGCCATCAATGACTGCCACATTTTGATGAAGGAAGCATACATTTTTTATATTTTGTAACATTTCAGAAATTTCATCAGTTCTTTCTGTTATTTTATCTGCAGTTTCATATTCTAAATAGCCGGGAACATAAAACACACCTTGGTAAAACCTACTAAGATGTGCCAGTGTTTGAAAAACGGTATTTAGATTAGAACTTATGTTTCCTGCCACAAGGCAATACAAACTTGTTGCTTTGTTTTCCCAATTGAAGCTTTCATCGGGAGAAAGAAAAAGATCGCTAATTAAATCAAAGCCAATTTCTGTTTTCATTTAAATTATTTTGCTACATTTAACTTTGGTTTGCGAGGTGCGCGCACTTTTTTAACTTCTTTTTTTACTTCCTCTATTATGGTGTCAGCATCAGCAGTCACTTCTTCTTCAATTTTAACTGCGGCTTTTTTTGCCTTTGATACGGTAGCCTTTACCACTGGTACAACAGTTTCAATATCAGCGATAGTCTTCTCGGCATCGGTAACAGTCTTCTCTACATTGGCGATGTCCGCTACAACATTTAATGGTGCTATCTCTGCTTCGGAAACGGTTTTTGTTACATCAGCAATGTTGGTTTCTACATCAGAAACTATTGTGGTGGCTTCTGGTTCAATCGTGTTTACTTCATTAATTGCAGTATCAATTGTGCTCTTTCCAAGTTTGGTATATACAAGATATACGCCATATAATGCTACTGCGCTCGTCGCTATAATTAGAAATTCCATACTTTTCTCCTATGTGTTTGGTTTTTCATTATTATTTATGAGATATTAAACATATACACAATAAACCCATAATTTTGTTACAAAAACATCTTGCATTTTATATCAATCTGATATAGAGTTAAACTCTCTCTAACAATAAAAGGAAATTTAATGAGTCTCGTTCCTATCGTTCTTGAACAAACTTCTCGTGGTGAGAGGTCGTATGATATTTTTTCACGACTCCTACGCGATAGAGTAATTATGCTTGATGGCGAAGTCCATGATCATATGGCAAATATCATTGTCGCGCAATTACTCTTTCTTGAGTCTGAAGACCCTAATGCTGACATCTCATTGTATATTAACTCAAATGGTGGATCAGTGACCGCAGGAATGTCCATATACAATACCATGTCTTTCATCAAACCTGATGTATCCACTATCGTTACCGGACAGGCTGCATCAATGGGATCGTTCCTTGCTCAGGCAGGTGCTGCCGGTAAGCGTTATGTTCTTAGTGAAGCACGTACAATGATCCATCGTGTAAGTTCTGGAACTCGTGGAACCAGTGGTTCTGTTCATGTTCAGGAACTTGAGTTTGAAGATGCTCGTCGCCACTTGGAAGAATCAAAGCGCCTCAATGAACGCCTGACTCAGTTGTATGTACAACATAACACTGCTGGAAAGACTTATGAAGAAATGTTTGAGGACATGAAGTTTGATACTTTCCTATCTGCTGAGCAGGCGGTTGAATATGGGCTTGCCGACGAGGTACTCACTAAGCGTCCTTAATATATGTTGACGTGCTTTCATCACTGTAGTATGTAATGGGCATGGAAACCGTATTTGAACATCTCAAAGGTCGTCACCTAAACGTTGATCTTCATCGTCCCATGATTGATGAAGTTGGGCGGGTGGCGACCTTTTATCTGTATGACCTTACTGGCCGTGCAGTCGGCTATCATCAATATCGTCCGGAAGGCGAGAAGAAACTACCCAACGATTTCAAGAGTGGTAAATATTTCACTTGGCGTAAGGGTTACGCTCCATGGGGTGTAGAAAGCCTTTCGCTGACCCCGCATGTGGTTTTTCTTACCGAAGGTATCTTTGACGCGGCCCGTCTGACAGAGCACGGGTATAGCGCACTTGCAACACTTTCTAACGATCCACAGCCAGACTTCAAAAACTGGTTGCATTTTCTTGGTCGTCGTGTTATAGCAGTGTGTGATAATGATAATGCAGGTCGTCGCCTTGCTAAGTTTGGTGATGTTGCCGTGGTCACCAAAGACAAAGACTTAGGTGATGCAGATGATTCTTATGTTGATTGGTTGTTGAAAGAGTATGGTCAGTGAAAACCCTATCCGAACTTGAGCTTATTGCGGGTAATTATAGCATCGTAAAGGATGATGATGGTACTTATGCTATTCACCGTGATGGCGTATCAATTCATGGCGTATGCGATGGAGATGCTGTAATTGCTTGGATGGCTAATTGTTTGTTTAATTATGACTGTCTACTAAGGAAAGTACAAAATGAAACTATGGGATAATGAATCTAATCTTTGGTTGCTGACTCCCGAGGAATTTACCGAAGTTCCTGATGGAATAGTATTGCTTGGTATTAACGATAATACTAAGGTGAAGGGTAAAGACTACATTGACGATCATACCCGAGGAGGATGTCTTGCTTACGGTCTTACGCCAGTCATGGCAGAGTCGCAGGGCTTGATGCCGCAGTTTATTATTTGGAAGCTGAGAAGCTGATGGCTAAAACCATTAACTTTGGAAGGGTGCCCGGAGAAAAAGACCTTGAATGGTTTGCGAAGAACATTGGGCCTCGTACTCATTATACAAAATACAACATCGGTGGCGAGGGGTGGCGCTTTACCCTTTTGTCAGATAACCCATGGTCCAAAAAAGATTGGGTGCTGACAGTTGAAGACGATCAAATGATGACATATTATTTGCTGACTCATTGATTTTTTATGTTGACAGCACATTTTGATACGCCTAAGACAAGTCATCGCAACCGATTAGTCACGGAGATTTCAAATGAACATCGACCTTACGAAGATCAAAGCACGTATCCTTGCTCTCTCAGCAAAGACCATTCAAAATGGGTGCACCGAAGAAGAAGCCATGGCTGCTATCACGATGGTTGGCAAGTTGTTGCAACAGTATAACTTGTCCATGGATGAAGTTGAGCTTCGTGCTGAAAAATGTGCTACTCTCAAGATCGATAGTGGAAGCAAGATGCGTGGAGGTGTTTACTTTGCTGCTTCGGCTATCGGGGCCTTTACTGGCTGCAAAGTTTGGGTTAGTCGTGCCGGAAATCTGACGTATTGCTTCTTTGGTCAAGAAAGTGATCTTTTGATGGCAAAGTATCTTTATGATGTCATCACCTGCGCGATTGATACCGAAACCTCAAAATTCAAAAAGACGCCTGAATATCAAATGTCCCTTTCTAAAAAGGGTGCGACGAGTTCTTTTACCATTGGCATGGGGTCGCGTATCTCTGTTCGTCTCATGCAGATGAAAAAGGAAAATGATGGTGAAGTTGCTGCTGCTCGCGGTGGGAGTAATGCGCTGGTGGTATTGAAGAACCAGATTGTTGCAAATGCCTACGGTGAACTTGCACTCCGCTTGAAGAAAAACTACAATAAGACCTCTATTACCGATGGCACCGCATATCGCAATGGACAGTCTGCTGGTGATCGCGTTAATCTCTCGCGCCCTGTTAATGGGACTGTGGGTAAAGTTTTGCAAATTACTGCTTAATTTTTATAATATGAAGGGAAATTAAAATGCGTACTTTGATTCTTTCTATCGGCTGTCTTCCTGTTTTGATCTATCTCAGATTTTGGATTGGAGTTGCCTACATTGCGCTACATTTCCTCAGTAAATTCTGGTAAAAATTTATAAATTGCCCGTTGACATCAATTCAGAAATTGATATAGTGATTGCATAGTCACTAAGGAGATATGAAAATGCTTCCCAATATCTATCAAGTTGTTCTCGTCAATGTTGCGGGTATGACCATTTATAGTGGTTTTATGGAGGATATTGCATTTGGCATTGCTGAGAACTCTGGCTTTGAATGTAACATTTTGCTTGACGGTAAGTTGATCGCATCATATTCTCCGATTTCTGGTTTTAAAGAATTTACAAATGACTAAAACCTCAACTATGCATATTAGGTCGAACGGAGCCAAGGAATGGTATCTGAATGACAAACGCCATCGCGAAGATGGACCTGCTATTGAATATGCAAATGGTACTAAGAAATGGTATCTGAATGGCAAGGAAGTAGATCAACTGGTTTTCTGGGTTACTACCAAGGAACGAATGAAGGAATATCATAATGTCTAATTATGACACGCGACATGGCGGTCCATGGGATCGAGGCTCCGCAGATAGTTATTATCGCCGGGGATTTACTCCCCACTATTATACTGGTGCCACTGGGTTTGGTAAGAAGATTGAACGGGAAGACATGACTCCCGAGGAAATCGCAGCCTATACTGCTGGTTATGACGATAACAATGATGATGGCGATTTCAAGGACTGGGGATAATATGAGCAACTGGCTTTATCTTGCAGGGAGTGCCTGCTTCGCACTCGGCACTATTCTCAACATGTTGAAGTGATATGCATTACCTTCATCTATTTTTTGCCATTTCCTGTAGCTCGCTTTGCGTGGCGAATATTGTAGCTATCGTATATTACTTTCGCAAGTTTCCGCTCATACTCATTACCAGTGGGTTTGCTGCTGTACTTACTGCGATTGCCACATTAATTAACTGCGTACAACTTTAAAGGAAAGTAATATGGAACTTCTTAATGTATTCGTGTCTAGCAAACGTGCAGTATTCGTCAATGGCACCCGAATCACTAGTCGTGGAACAAAGTGGGGGAATCATTGGCATCTTGACGAATTTACATGCACTGCTGATCAGGTTCGTCAACGCCTTCGTGAACGAGGTCCGGCAAATGGTTATGCTGGTATAGAAATTGATGACGAGTATGCCGCTGAATTTGGAATTTAACAAGGAAGATTGTTGTGATTAAGAACTGTAAAACTATGGAGCAAGCCAAGGCAGAGGCGCGACGTCTTTCCAGCGAAACTGGTGACATTTATTGTTCCATGAAGTGGAAGGGTGAATGGATCATTTATGCACTGGGTTTCAGTCCTATTAAAAATGAAGAAGAGGAAAACGAAAATGCCTAAGTATTTGGTGGAAACTGTTTCTATTTTTCGCATTCGGTATCTCATTGATACTGAGAACCCAGAGTTTGCTCAAGACACCGTGGTAATGAACGAGGCCGAAGAATTCGGTCAGAAGCACATTGATGAAAACATCATCGGGTGTCGTGAAGTTACTGACGATGAGATTCCGAAGTTGTTTTTTGAAGACCACCCATACTTGGAAAATTGGGGTCCTGAAAAGGCATTTGAATATGTTCATAAGGTTGTGACACCAAATGAGTAACTGGCTATATCTTGCCGGGAGTGCATGTTTTGCTCTCGGAACTATCATTAACATGTTTAACAAATAAGGAAATTTAAAATGGGATATTACACGAACTATTCTTTGGATATTGACAAGTCTGCCACTGAATTTACTCCCGTGACTGGAGTAGATGAAAATGGAAATCCAGCCACGGTGTATGTCAAGCGTACAATTGATCTGGATCAAATGCAGCGGGAATTGGCAAATGATTGTGGCTATGAACGTGGCACTCTGTTTGGCGATGGTGTCAAATGGTATGAACATGAAAAAGATATGCGGGAGTTTTCCAAGAAGTATCCTGATGTCTTGTTTATTCTTTCTGGAGAGGGAGAAGATAATGAGGATATCTGGCGCGCATATTTCAAGAATGGAAAGATGCAGAAATGCAAGGCAATCGTTTCCTTTGATCCATTTGATGAAGAAAAACTTATTTAAAGGAATTTAGCATGGGACTCGACATGCAGCTTTATGCTGAACGTTATTTCTGGAATTTTGGCGAAGAGGCCGACAAAGCACTGGCTATTGACATTGCTCAGTTGATTGGTGTTAATAATACTGCAATGCCAATTAAGACCATTCGTCTTGAAGCTGGTCGCTGGAGAAAGGCAAACCACATTCATAAATGGTTTGTTGACAACGTTCAGAATGGAAAGGATGAGTGCCAAGAATGTCCTGTAGCGCGCGGTAACTTGGTCGATCTGCGCGAGGCGTGTCGGGAAGTGCTGTCCGACAATACGAAAGCACCACTCCTGCTTCCTACCACTGATGGGTTTTTCTTTGGCGGAAAAGATTATAATCAATGGTACTTTGCTGATCTTGATGATACCATCAAAATTATTGACAATGCACTTTCTCTTCCCGGTAGCTGGGATTTTACTTACCGATCTTCTTGGTAATTTTTTTTGATGAAGGTGTTTTTCTTGTTGACAGTATCTTTATGCCTCGGTATAAGAGGACACCAAGACGAACAGGAGACTTCAAATGGCTTACATCGTTTACAACATCGCAACGACTCGTATTGAAGAAACTTATGAAAATGAAACCGCTGCAAAGCGGACTCGCACTCGCCTGAACAACAAGGCTGGCGAAGTTAAGTTTGCAATTGCCCCGAGTGATGTCTATTACGCTGGAATTGAGCAGATGGTTGAACGCACGAACCTCATGACTGGCAAGACCTTTATGGAGAGCGTGAACACCCCCTACTACTGCTCGCCCTCGAGTGAGTCTTATTGGAGCGCGTAAACGGCTGGCATTCTTTTTGAAACTATACGCAGATAGATTGGAAATTAACATGTCGGAAGAACTTGAATTGAAGTGGGGAACGATTAAGGGATGGAATCTCAATGAGGGTGGTCCCGTGCATGTTCTTATGGAACAGTATCTCAATGAAGGGTCCTCAATGTCGGCAATGTTTCAACGCGATACTGAAAACCAAAAGCGTCTGATTCTTAAAATCATTGATGCCGTTGATACTGATCAAATCTATCTTGACTGGGATGGAAAGTATGTCAGCAAGGACGAGGCCAAAGAATACGTCTTGAACTACGATAAGGACCGTTAAAATGCATAGCGACGACCAGTTTCCTCCTATTGAAGGTAACACAAATAACTATGGTATCACTCCTGTCTTTCTTATTTGTTTGACAGCGATTGTATTTGGTGTTACTATTGTTCATTGCATTTGAATAAGGATATAAGTTATGGACCTTGACCGCGCAACTCGCATCGTCAATAAGATGGTAAGGGAACGGTTTTCTACCGTTGACAAGGTTCTTGCTGAATTTAACAAGTATCAGGTTGGCGGTGAATGCTCGCATTTCTGGCCAGATGAAAATACTGCATGTAAGATGTTGATTGATAATCTTGAAGGGAACTGATCATGGGTTATTATGTACAAGACGGAATCCGTAACTTCAAACCCGACAACACGGAAAGCGTGTTCTATTTTCCTGCATATGGAGAATACACCTTTACCGAACTCGTTGATGCTGCTAATGAGCATTTTGGTTTGGAACTGACAATTGACGATTATCGTGTTGGTATTGAGTATATCCATACTGAGGCTGTTGGTTATGATCGCTATGACTCGTCTGATTACACCAACTATTTTGTAATCACTCGACGTATTATTAAGTAAAATGGAGATCGATAATGAGCAAACGTAACACATTTCTGTTCGGAGTGGCTGTGGGCGCCTGGCTGAATATTTGGCCAGCCCCTATCCTCCACTATCCGTTTGCAGCGTTTATCTTTGCCTACATCCTGGTATTCTATGCACTGTTCAGTATGACCATGGAGAAACGATGATGACCGATATTGCTCGGCAGGCTCTGGCGGACATTCTTGATGAAATCAAAGACAAGACTGTTAATCATAATCTCATCATGTCAATCTCAAAGGTAAGGCGGATTGCCCATGATGCCCTTGAACATCCCGCATACAAGAGCACGGGGATGAACACCATTGAATACTGGGAAGTCAACGAGTCCTATGACCGGGACATGACTGCTATCGCCAACTTCACCAATGAGGAGGAGGCCAAGAAACTGGCAGGCGGGAGCATGTATCGAGGTGTGTGGAAGAAATCCACCACCATCTTTGACACCGTGGAAGACTATGAGAACAACACTCGGGAAAAACTTCGCGAACGGGCATTGAATAAACTCACTTCCGAAGAAAAAATTGCATTGGGACTTGACCATATCAAATGATGCTGCTATAAGCGGCTATCATCAGCAAGGTGCAGAGACGTATTTGGCATGGGCAAAAGAACATACCTCTGGAATGGAAAATGATTCTTGGTAGGATGGTGATTTGGAAGAGGATTGGTTGCATATGCACGATAGACCAAGAGATTTTTACGGACCAGAAGATTGGGACGGACACACGGACCCGCAAGAGCAAGAAGATGATGTGAAGAAGCGTCAAGCAGCGTGGGATGCCCAACGCGCCATGCTTCCTTGGTGGCGCAAGCTATTCAAATGAACATAGAAGGAGTTTAATAATGTCTGATTTTGAAGTTCATCCTATTGGAACCGCCAGCCGCATTAAGAGAATGGAAGACGGGTTACGTTTTCTTGATGAGGTGATTGATAACAATATTATTCACACCGAGAATCCCATTAATCGGGTTCATTGGAAGGGTGAATGGCTTGAAGGCGCGGCAGCAGACTGCCTAATTCATCACCTTCGCCTAATTCAGAAAGTAGTCAAATTTGCTTTGGAGGAAAATCGGTGACTCTTCTTTCTGGATGGACACTTGATTACACAGAAGAAAAGACCCATGAAGATGGTCCCTATACTTCTTCGGTCTACAAAAACGATCAAAATGATATTCTTGGCGTCACGGTTGATCCAGACGATCCGGACTGGGTTCATTGGTATTTCATTCCATCAGGTGAGGTTTACCCTACCATGAGTGGGAATGATTTAATTGAAACTTTTATGGAAGAATTTGAAGTATAGTGAATTATATAATTCCCGACAACCCATCTAATCAAAAGGATAATCAAATGGATAAAATTGTTAATGTTTTTAGTGAGATTGTGGTCGGCATTTTTGTCATTACTCTTGCCGGTCTAATGTTCGCATTGCCTGTATATTTTCTGTGGAATAGTTGTCTTGTGGATGCTGTATCTGGCCTTCATCAGATTGGATTGTTTCAGGCATGGGGTTTGAACATTCTGTTTGGTGTTCTTTTCAATAAGAGCATTTCGCAAAAGACAGAGGCGTAAAGTTTATTTTCTCTCACTTTTTGGCGAATAAGTATGCATAAGGGATGTGATTAATCACATCCCTATTGCTATTTAATGAGGAATGTTATGAAATTTAGCGTACTATTACCGACGCGTGGTAGAAAAGAATTACTATTAAAATCCATTCAAAGTCTACTTGAACAAGCAGATACCCCTGACCAAATTGAAGTTCTTTTGGGAATGGACAATGATGATACAGATTCAGTAGAGTATGTCAAGTCAGTAATTCTTCCGAGATATTCTAATATTAAGTTATATATGTTTCCATCATATGGTTATGGAAAACTGAATATATATGCCAATTCACTTGCTGCGCTTAGTGTCGGAAACTGGATTATGCTGTGGAATGATGATGCCTTCATTCGGACTCCACATTGGGATACTGTCATTGATAAGTATGATAATCATCCTATGCCACTCTTACGTATGCAGGTAGAAAAAATGAGCCATCCATTTGCATTGTTTCCAATTGTGAAGCGTAAGTGGTTTGAAACTGTTGGAACTCTTAGTTCATATTCACATATTGATCGCTTTATTTACAATGTAAACAGCAATATAGATTGGCAAAATAAGCATCTGTGGGTAGTTGATGTCCCTGTCAATGTATTACATGATCGCTATGACATTACTGGAAACAACAATGACGAGACCTTTCAAAGAGCAATAACAAGCTATAACGAAGGTCAACCCGATAATCCATGTTCAGATGATTACCAGCCATCATTTACTGCAGTGTTAACATCAACGAATAAACTCATTCATTATATCAATACTGAGTTGGGCGGAAACATGCGTTATTTGCCTATTGATACGCTTAAGGAAGTTCAGAAAGTTTCTACACAAAGTCATGGTGCTCATTAATGAGATATGAACTGAGACGGTGGACTGATGAAGCTAAAACAGAATTTGTGGTCAGACAGTGCTCTGATGATTTTAATTCAATTAACGCACAATATGATAGAGCATTATCTGCCACCACAGCGCCACATCTTATTCACATCGTAGATACCGACTCCGAAAAAAAGAGTTGACTTTTCATTCAATATCAAGCATTGTGAATCATCGGAAATTTCCAAAAGGAGTAATAAGATGGATCGCGTTGTTGAAAATGGAAAAGTTGCAGTTCTGATTTCCACGGAATTCGGGACTGGTTGGTTTTCTTGGCACGGAATTGATGACCTTATTTTTGATCCTGTGCTTGTTGAGATGGTTCGCAATGATCGTCGCGATGAAATCAAGTCGTATGTGTCTCGTGCATATCCGGGCGCTGATATTTCTGAATGTGGCATTTCTGATCTGCAAGTAGAAATGGTTCCGGAAGGATCGGTGTTTCGTATTAATGAATGCGGTGGTGCAGAAACTATCGTGTTTTCCGAAGATGATTATTGGATTGAGGTGTAACATGCAAATTGCAATCGCAACGCCAGATGGAAAGGTTAGCCTTTGGTGTGACGTTACTGGTATCAACGAAGATGGTTCAATTGACTTCTATGTTTTCAACGGTGCTTGGAGAGGTAGATACAATAACGGTGAAATCTACGTAGAATATACCAAGGCTACTTATCCTGGTATGCTTGTGTGGGTTGGCAATGCTCCCAGTAACTACAATCATGCTATACCTTGGATTCAGGAACAAATTGACGATCCCGAATATGTAATGATGCGGCCTGATCAGTATGTTGCCCCCGTATTGGAAAAAAATGATGATGAAGAATCGGATGATATTCCGTTTTGATTGAGGAGTTTTATTATGCTTATTTTTTTTAATCTGTTTCTCGCAGCAATTAATACCATTTGTTTTGTATTTTTCACCCTGCCACAGACTCCGACACGGGGTGGAAAAATTGCGGGATTTATTAATGGTTTGGCCGCTGGTTTTTGTTTGTCTACCGCATTCTCTGCTCTGTTACTGCATTAAGCAAAATGAAAATTATTCATGTTAATAGGCAACATGTTGCCATGAATGCCAAAGATGGTGGGAATCGTCCTGTCTATACCATTAAGGATAGCGGCAAAACCCGTTATGCCCTAGAAGTTGTAATTGACGGACCTTCTCGTTTAGTGTATAATAGCACTCATTTGAGTTGTGGTGCTCGTGCTTGGCTTGAAACTGATGCAGAACTTCAACTTATTGATGAAATGACTTTTAAGGAAGCAAGAGAATATGAAAATTGAGTATCATTTACTTCGTAAGGCGTTGCTGCAGGCAATCTTAATAGTAGGTTCTATTTTTTTGGCGATTGCCGCTATTGTCGGTATTATTTTTGCAATCATTTGGTCAGCATTTAATATTGGACCATTGATGATTCCAGTATGGGCTTTTGTCTGTTTTGTTATAGTACTGACTAGTCAGTTTTATTCTGATTACCATAAAGAATTCATGGAGGAACGAAAGAAGATTGTTGATACGTTGCGGCGATAAATCATGACCGAAGATGAAGCACGAAAAAAATGGTGCCCACAGATTCCAAACCGTGAAGCAAGGTGTATTGGCTCAGATTGTGCTGCGTATAGATTCGTTCATGATGAGTTGACAAGTTTCATCGCCAATGGTAAGACAGTAGTAACACCAAGTGAACATGGTTACTGCGGTCTCGCTGGAAAACTTTGAGGATTTTGTAAATGTCTGAACAGCCAATTATGCATGAACGCGACGATGGCAACAAGCGTTGGTATTTAAATGGAAAAATTCATCGCGAAGATGGGCCTGCTATTGAATATGCAAATGGCACCAAGGAATGGTACCTAAATGACAAACGCCATCGCGAAGATGGTCCTGCTGTTGAACGTGCAGATGGTTCCAAGTTCTGGTATCTAAATGGCAAAGAAATAGATCAATTGGTTTTCTGGGTTACTACTAAAGAGCGAATGGAGGAAGTGTCATGACTATGCATCTTCTTGGCCCCGCTTTCTCTACAATTTCCAACAAGAAACAAAAGAAAAAAAACATAAACGTCAATGCTAAGTTTACACAAGAGTTCAATGCTTACAATAAGCAAATGAAACGTCTTGGGCTTAAGACAAAAACTATTGCTGAATATGTTTCGTATCGTCAAGGAAAATCTAAAACCGAACCCAAGATGATCAAAGAACCAATGAAAGCGGCTACATATATTCGTCCGAGTCCAGTTGTCCCATCATCTGGTGATCAAGTAGGACATATTCCTGCTAAACCCGCAATGTCGTATTCCGGTGAACGAAAGCTGATTGGTATTGGGACGATGCACAAGTCCAATTCGATCCCTATTTTTGAACAAAGTGATGCTGAAGATATCGCTAAGATGAGGAGAAATTAATATGAATGCTTTGATTGGTGCAGTAACAGGAAGTATTTTGTTTCTCGTTTTCACGGTTGTTGCCCAGCCCGGAAAATGGATGTTTGTAAATTATTCGGAAGGAACCGCAATTTTCCTTTATTTTGGTGTCGCATTGTTATTTGTGGCAGCAGGAGTAATAGGCGGATTGTTGATTGACCATTCCAATACATGAAACTTCCAGTTAACTACAATAACCTAACTCCTCAGCAACGAAAGGCAGTTAGAGAACAGTATTGCCAACTACAAGACTGGAAGTGCAGTCATTGTAACAATAATTTGATGGAAGATGCAGCCGATTTCATTCAAAAAATGAAAATTAATTTCAGCCTATTTCCGGGTGGAATCGGTTTTCTAAAATTCCCCATTCATTTACATCATGATCACAAAACAGGCTTGACAATAGGTGCTGTTCATAGTAGATGTAATGCTGTGCTTTGGCAATATCATGGAGAGTAATTTGTGGCTAACGCGGCGGAAAAAGAAAATACATTCAGAGCATTAAAGGATGAGCCTATGCTGGCTACACGTTTCTTATGTAGGGTCAATTGGCATCGGTGGACCAAGTATAGTGAACTTCGCAGAGAGCGAAGAACTCCATACGACTATCTTGTTCAATATCGCAACTGTGATTGTTGCGGAATAATTGCACAAAACATCATACATAAGAATTGACATTCACTCAAACCATCCCCATAGTCTCTTTATTGATTTTTAATATAGGTGAAATATGATTCCTGAAGAGCATAAAGCAGCTATCATTACAAGTGGCATTTCTTTCATGCGTTCTATTACGGAATGTTATGGCAGTGAAGATGGTATGAAACTGTGGGATGCTATTATCGATACCATTGATCCTTCGGTAAAGGGCGAAATCTTTTTCGCAATGCTGCGAGGTGATTATCAAAATAGTATCGTTCTCAAAGGCGTCGGACTTAATACTCAAAAAATTCCCGCCATCAAAGAGATTCGTGCCATTTCCGGTCTTGGTCTTCATGAAGCAAAAACTGCCTATGAAGATGCTGAGCGCGGGTATGGTGTTACTATCTCGTGTGACCCTAAGAAAGTTCATGACGCCATTTTTCATCTTCGCGCTGTCGGAATGATTGTATGATGAAATATCACGTTCGCCTTACTTCTGAACAGTGGCATGAAATGTATTATCGTATTCCAGAACACAATCAACATACTGGATTTGATAAGTATTATAACTGTGAGACTGATGAAATCAAATGTTTGAACACTGACGGAACCGATCACTATCTTGTGTTTGAAACTGAAAAAGATGCAATCATGTGGGTTTTGAAGTATCTATGATAGAGGTTCATATTTCTCTGGCAAAATATTTTAGTCTTGCCGATGCAAGCCTTGACACAGATGAATTTGAAAAAAAGTTTAATGCATACCCAAAATTATCACCCAATATTGCCGTAATTATATTGGTGTTTAAAAATGAACAAGATGCAATTTGGTTCCAATTGAGGTATTTATGACAAAACAAATCATACTAAAATACAAACTTGTTCGCCGTGGTGAAAAGTGGTGTGTTCGCGTCAAGGGATTGGTGAATACCACCGATTCATTCGGTTTCTGTCATGAGCGTAATATGAGCTATCACATTAAACAGCACTGGTCTGGTCGGTCCGTTTATGAATGGGATTACGATTTTATCTTTGACAAGGGCTATGAAGCCACTACATTTATTATGGGATATTTGGTATGATTATCTATAAAATTCGCCACAAAGAAACTGGAAAGTTTTTGAAGGGGACTCCTACATATCACAGCTATGATAAGGACGGTCGTATTTTTCCGACTATTGGCAATCTTCGTACCTTTTTAGCCAACATACTAAGATATGATCATACCCGTGGTCATGTTGCGCTTTGGGACATTATTGAGTATGAAATCACTGAAAATAGTGTCAAGGGTGTTCATGAAGTTATCAAGCCCGAGCAACTTATCAACATGTTGAAGAAATAATTATGTCTGAGTGGCAACTTATTGATACTGCACCAAAAGATGGGACAGAAATAATCTGCTGGCCCGGTTTAAGAAAAAACAATTCTTCCGTAATGGGCGCATGGTTGAATACGAGGGGTGGACCATGTTGGTATGATCTTGCGGTAGGACATCACAATGGATATTGGAAACCCACACATTGGATGCCGATGCCCGAGCCTCCCTCTTTGGAAAATAATCATGAATAAACCATATGATTTAAATGGAAGTGCATATAAAGACCTTCCTAACCGTCTTGAAAAACAGGCTCAAAATGTTGAAAAAGACGGGTGGCTTAATGCTGCCCGTCTTATGCGTAATGCTGCCGATGTCCTGCGTGAACTTCACGAGAATAATATTATTAAACTTGACTTGGATGGAGATGATGATGTATAATATACTTTGCCGTATTGGATTTCATAGTTGGGTGATACTTGATAGTGTTGGCATGACCAATCCCTACCGATGCAAAAACTGCGGAAAGAGCACGATGAAATGAACGAAGACAAATACAAAGTTGCACTGGAAAAACTGATTTCAGTTCTTGACCGTTGCCCTCAATTTGAATCTGGGGCAGGTGGAATGTCCATTGAAGCACAGATGCGTAGAACCTTTATCAATCGTGTTCCTGCTATGGCAGTAGAAGATGCACGTAATGTTTTGTTAGGTATTGATGATTATGAGTCCTGAACTTGATCAACATATTAGAGAGAAGTATCCACTTATCTTTCAGAACTCATGTGAAATGAGCATCGGTGATGGCTGGTTTGACATTGTAGACAATGCATGTGGTGGCATTCAAACTCATATTGATTATACTGAACAACTGATTGTAATGGCTATTCATTGGAATAATCAAGTGAACGATCCTGATTTTGATTGGGATGCACACAAAGGCTCTTTTACCAAGAGAGAAGAACGAAAAGTTCCAGAGCCGGTTGAACAAGTTGTTGCCACACAGATCAAAGAAAAATTTGGCAATTTTCGTTTCTATTATCAGGGTGGCGACGATTATATTCGCGGGATCGTCAGTATGGCAGAAGCAATGAGTGCCTTAACATGTGAAGAATGTGGACATCCCGGTAAAAAACGAAATAGAAAACATTGGTTTTTGACACTTTGTGACAAACATGCAGAAGAACAAGGATTTATTCAAGATGAATTTACGAGTACTACTTAAAGCATTAATCCCATCAAAACGAGATATTAAGTTTGCTGGACAAGTTTCACTTTTATGCATAGCCATGATGGTGATCGCACTCCCGGTTATACTTGCTGTAGGGACCGCCTTCCTTGGTATTTGTTACCTTATTACTTTCTTTTTGGGTAGTTATGTCACAAATGTATTCGTATACGTTTTGGGCATATCGTGGTTTTTGTGGATTATGTTCGGTGATACAGTAATGAACAGATACCAAAATAATCTCCAAAAAATTAAGGACAAGTAAATGGCAGAAGATCAAAAATTTATCATGGTTGTGATTAGTGTTGTAGTCTATTTATTCATAGCATTTTCTACAACACTGACAAATGCCGGTGAGGACATTCATCCTCTTATGGGTGTCTGGTGGCCAATTCTTCTTGTTAGAGAATTATGGAAGTCATTTTATAAGCATGTCATCTGTGAAAAGTGGTATTGAATCTGCTTGACAATAGATCGGTTATTTGTTATATTTGTTCTTTAGAAAGGATATAACATGACCCGTATCGCTATCCGACATATGTCGCAGAATATCCTTTGATTTTAGGATGCTTGGATGTTGTTCCATCACGCAACACACCATATATTAGATGAAATGGTAATCCCAATTCTTTACAAGTATGTCTAAGATTCCCAAAACATTCTATTTTTTTGCCTAAAGGATCAACAATAAGTATCCGTCTTGCTCTGGGATTATTTTTTCCAGAGTTATCTTTACCTTTAAAGTTTGCAGATCGTTTCTTCTTAAGTTCATCGGCTTTTTCTTTACCATATAGTTCTTCGTATGATTTACCTTTAAACCTATCTGTAGCAACTTTTCCTTGTGCCGCTTTCACCTCATCTGTGTGAGTTTTTCCGTACATACCGTTGCCCTCCCCTCGCGCGCCACCACCGTCGCCGTATTCTTCTTTAAGATTAGCCCACTCTTTACTTTCTACTACATTCCACAAAGCACTGTAATATAGCCCCCATTCCCTAACTTCTTCGTTAGTTTGACATTCTCGCAGGATTTCCGTAGTGACATCATATCCATGTTTTTTTATATGGTTTTGCCATCTTTTGCCGGAACCTTTATATTTATGTGGGTCTTGTGTAGTTTTTCCGAGGTAATTGAGACCGGTTTTGTTATGGGTCTTCTTGTACAAATAAATAGTCATTGCTGATACTCCTTAACAGTATTAGAGGGGATGGGCATTGCGAGTGCCGCGATCCTCACTTTTATTTATCTTTTTCGTTGACATCAATTAATTTTGATGTTATAATCAATCTATCATTTAACAAAGGAATCATAATTATGAATCAGAAAGGAAAAGGTGTCGGAAGTTTGCGTGTTGCAATTGCTTCCGACCTTTAGCTCCACTTGGAATTTGAAACCATTACTCTTCCAAACACAGAAGGAGCAAAGGTTCTTATCCTTGCAGGTGATATCGTGACTGCATATGCACTTCATGAGAACCCACACCCTATCATTCCTCCAGCAGAACATGTCATCTGGAAGCCAAGTAAAGGCCAACAATTGGCTATGCGTTTTCGTGAATTCTTTAACCATGTAAGTGCTGAATATGAACATGTAGTTTACGTTGCTGGAAATCATGAGTTTTATCATGGTAAATATCCCGATGCATATGACTGGCTTCGTGAAGAAATGAAAAACTATCCAAACATTCATTTTCTTGATCACGATAAAGTTGAAATTGATGGTATCACTTTCCTTGGCGGCACACTTTGGACCGACATGAACAAGCGCGATCCATCTACGCTGCAGTTGATTGAAGGCATGATGAATGACTTTCACATTATTCGTAATAGTCAGCAGAACTACCGAAAGTTTCTTCCTGTGGACGCGGTAGCACATCATGCGTCTACTTTGGGATATATCAGACAGACGGTTGATGCTGATCCGAGCAAGCAATATGTCGTAATAGGACATATGGCTCCTACTCCCTTGAGCATTCATGCAAACTACAAAAACGATTACTATATGAATGGTGGATATCATAGTGATCTGTCTGAATTTATTCTTGATCGTCCTCAGATTACTCATTGGTTCCATGGACATGTTCATAACCCATTTGATTATATGATGGGTGATACTCGTGTTGTGTGTAATCCGCGTGGGTATAAAGGGCACGATCCCAATGCTGATCTGTTTCAATTGAAGTTTTTGGATATTTGATAATTAATATAAAAGGATTTAATTATGCACCAACTCACAGTGTTAATCACTAATCTGTTAAGTTTTGGTTTGGGCTTTATGATCGCTTCCCGTTTCCTTTATGGGAACGCGGTCAAGCAGGTCAGTAAAGATAAGCAGAGACAAATGTTTCCTGTATGTATTGCAGAATATATGGAGGGCAACTATTATCTCTACACAGAAAAGCCTCAAACTTTTTTGTGCCAAGCTCCCACCATTGAAGAGTTGGCCAAGACCCTGAAGAATAACAAGCACATTTCATTGGCTTTTGTCGTATCCAAAGACGTTAAAACTGAAATGTTCTGGTTTGCTGATGGAGAGGCAACTCCTACCTCACCTAACTCCATGTTGCCAAAAATTAATAATTAAGGAAAAAGATGAAGATTAATTTAGGACGATATCCCAGTGGATTCGGTATCCAACGTAAGATAGACATTAATATTGAGAAGTTTGATACATGGAGCTTGGACAACACGCTTGCGCTGATCATTCTCCCTGCACTCATTCAACTTAAGCAATCTAAACATGGTGTTCCAAGCGAATTTGTATCTGCAATTGGCGGAGACATGGATAGAAATTATGTTTTTGATTTCATACACGAGGATGAGCGCGCAGTATTTGATAAAAACTGTGAAAAATGGGAAGAAACGTTTGACAAGATGATTTGGTCATTTCAGCAAATTGTTGATGGTGATTATGATAGTCGTTATCACCATGGTGAATTTGTTCTTCATTGGAAAAAATCTGAGATAGTATATCCTAATCCTATTACAGGAAAGGATGAAGAGACTTATGAAATGGTGGATGAAAATCCAAACGGTCACTGGTATGATTATGTGGGACATAGATTACATGAAGAACGTATCCAAGAAGGGCTTGAATTGTTTGGTCGTTATTTCCGAAGTTTATGGGATTAATTAATGAAGCCTAAATTTATTGATTACTTTATGAAATTTGCTGCACTTACTAGCACACTTAGTTATGCAAAACGATTGAAAGTTGGAGCAGTTATTGTAAAAAATGATACTCAGATTATCGCCACTGGCTATAATGGAATGCCGAGTGGATGGGATAATGACTGTGAGTTTAAAGTTTGGGACAATGGGGCAGGAGGATGGCTTTCTGTTGAAGAGTTTGAATCCCAATATCCATATGAAATGTGGAATGAGCAATCCAGATGTAATGTTAGATATGGATTAAAGACTCGCCCCGAGGTGCTACATGCAGAAAGTAACGCACTTATGAAGGTGGCAAAAAGCACGGAGTCATCCGAAGGTGCTACTTTGTTTTGCACTCATGCACCATGCATTGACTGTGCCAAACTTATCTATCAAGCAGGAATCTCAACAGTATATTACCAAGAACAGTATCGCGACGATGCTGGATTGCGATTTTTGACACAAGGGGGGATTAATGTCCATAAGTATACCGACTGCCCATAGAGCCAACATTACTCTCCCTTACGGACAATTACAGCCCATTGTAGAATGGTGTGAACGTAATTGCACTGGAGACTGGCGGTTTATGGAAAACGTTGAAGATCAATTTAACGGTTTTGATTTTCTATTTGAATCCGAACGTGACTACGTAGCATTTTTAATCTGGAACAAATGATATGAAGTTTTTAATTTTTAATCGTGAATCAAACAACTTTGATGACATCCTACAGGACATCAAGACCAATAAAATTGGTTATAAAATACGGTTTCATAACCATTTGATTGTCGGTTTTGAGAACAACAAAGATGATATGCAGTCACTATTCACACTGAAATATGGCGATGATATGATTAATTTTAGTCATATCATTCCTGATCGCAGTCCCGTTATGAACAAAGATTATATTCCTGTCAAAAAAATGACTAACCGTCGCCGCAAATCTTGACAATAGCGACGTTTTTTGATATAATAATCTTATGAAAATAAACGATTTAATAGAATCCGAACAAATAGGCAAGCCTATTTGCTATGTTGATATGGATGGCGTTCTTGCAGATTTGTATTCTGATGCCGCAGAATTTAGTGATGTGGAACACTATAATGATATGACTAATGATCAATGGGAACGCTTCTTTAAGGATTCAGATGCGTATCATTTGTTTCGCGATGTAAAGCCCTTTTCCACAGCGAACGCACTTATCCAACTCGTGAAGAAATATGCTGGTGGATATACCATTTTAAGCAGCCCTCTAAGATTTGATGAAGGCGGAAGCATCAAAGGTAAGCGTGAATGGCTACAAAAACATGTGATCATCAAGCCTGATAATGTTATTTTTGAGCGCGAAAAATACAAATACGCAGTTCAGCCTGACGGAACACCAAATGTCTTAATTGATGATTGGAAGGGAAATACTATTCCTTGGAGCAATCACGGTGGTGTTGCTATCAAATATCAAGCGGATGAGGATTCTCTGGATAAAGTAACGAATGTGTTACAAAATGTTTTCTGTGATAAATAATAGATATATTTCGGAGATTACAATGACTGATACCAGAGACCTATACAGACTTATCCGCAGCATGGAAGAAAACCATGAGAGTGATACTATTCAGCTTCATGACCGTGTTGATATTGAACTCAATGAAAATTTTGTCATTGAAACGGGAGTAGTGGGCTTTACAGAAGATGGAATCATTCTTCATCTAGATGAAGACGCTGCTGAGTTTCTTGGTTTCCATGGTATTTTGAATGAATCAGAAAATGTTGATGAATACATGAAAATGGGTGCAGACTCCGATGCATCATCTGCCGGTTCATACATGATGGGTGAAGACAGTAATGACAGTCATCCTGCAGAAGGCGCTATTCGTTGGAGAATTCTTCGTCAGCACCCAGAATTAGTTGGTAAGTATGGTCCGGTAAGAATTATGGCAGCAATTGAAGACGTAGCACATGAGGTGGGTGACGTTGAAGAAATTGGAAGTTCAGATGTTAGTGGTTGGGTGAAAGAAGTTGTTCATGCCCTTGAATCTGGTAACTATGATCATTTAGACTCCGATGCTGATAACGATGAACTTAATGAAATTAAAAAACTTGCTCATGGAAAAAATGAAGAAGAGTTGGAAGAAGGCTGGAAGACTTGGGCACTCGGTGGTGCTGCAGCAATTGCAGCAATGCTTGGCATTAGTCACATGGAATATGAAAATGCTATTAAATCTGATCCGCAGTTAGCTAAACTCAATTCGTATTTGGAACGTGCAATTAAAAGCGGCGACGAATATAAAATCAAAGAACTAAAAGATCGTCTACAAAAAACATATGATCATTATTCAACCACTGGCGATGAAATTCGTGACGAAACCGGAAAACCTGTTGATCCCATGTATGAAGCAGAGTATCAAGGACGTAAAGTTACGCTTAATAAGCCAATGGCAGGTGATGTCGCCAAAAGTAAAGTCTATGTTAAAAAGCCAAACGGTAAAGTAGTAAAGGTCAATTTTGGCGATCCAAATATGCGTATAAAGAAAAATAGCCCAGGTCATCGTAAATCATTCAGAGCAAGACATCACTGTGAAAATCCTGGACCTAAATGGAAAGCGCGCTATTGGTCATGCCGTGCTTGGTAAAACAAATCGGTGATTAGTATTCTAACTAAATATTAATATGTCATCCAAATCCAAAAGAAGCAAAACGAGATATGAGGTCATCACTCAGGAAGATTCCAATGGTGACATGATCATACCTGTGCCCATTCCACTTCTAAAATATTTAGGCTGGAAAGAGGGTGATGCCGTTGAAATAGGCATTGATGAGCATGGTGAATTATTTTTAAAAAAGGCAAATTAATGATTGATTCTATTATTATTGATGACGAAGAAATTTATATGACAAATGATGATGGTGATATTAAAGAAGAAGACAAAACAGAACAGAATTCTATTGACTGGAATGTCATTAGCGGTTTGGCAAATAGCATGAGCATTTCAAACAGCATATATAATCACCAGACATCTTATGGTATAAGCAATGGAATTCTTTCTGGAGGTGGGGGCACTGTTTATACTGTTGGAAGTGGCGGTGGATATAGCGGTGGCGTTGGCAGTTCCGCAACATGGGCAAATCATGCAATAACTGCAGCTTCTCCTTATAACAGTCCAATTTGGTCCACACCATCTATTGCGCAAATCGGTTCATCATTAAATGTGTCTGGTGATACAACAATTAATGGAGAACTTACCGTCAAGGGCGTTAAACTATCTGATAGGTTGGACAAAATTGAAGAACGTCTTGGTATTCTGAGACCAAACACTAAGTTAGAAGAACGCTGGGATGAATTAAAAGAACTTGGTGATAGATATCGCGAACTTGAAAAAGAAATTAAAGAAAAAGAAGAAATATGGGATTTGCTAAAAAAGTGATTAAGAATTAATATGTCTAAAGAAGACACAATTAAAGTAGAGGGCGAAATCATTGATGTTTTGCCAAATACTACCTTCAAAGTTAAACTCGAAAATGATATGACTATTTTAGCATATCTTGCCGGTAAGATGCGTCAACATGAGATTCGTATTCTTATGGGTGATAAGGTATCAATTGAAATCAGCGCCTATGATGTTTCAAAAGGACGAATAGTCAGAAGACTGTAAAGATATATTTCAAAACACATTTGTGCATGCTTGAATAAATACAGTATGCGCGAAATAATAAACCTTTTGGAGGCAAAATCAAAGCCTCAAGACATTGAAATCATCCCACTTAACTTCACTGAACGTGAAGTTAATCCTGTTATGGGTAAAGATACGCTTGATCTTCACTATAATAAGTTAGCAAAAGGATATGCACAACGCTACAATGATGGTGAAGGTGATCCTGACTTTAACTATGCTGGTGCATTCCTGCATAATATGTGGTTTCCACAATTTAGAGAAGTCAGAGAAAACAACAAACCAAATGGACCAATGTATACCTTTATAAATAAGCACTTTGGTAATTTTGATAAATTCAAAAATGATTTTCTTGAAGAAGCAATGAAGGTTCAGGGGTCAGGCTGGGTATATCTTGCCTATGACGGCAAAATTAAAACAATCAAAAACCATGAAGTCCGAGACGATATACTGCTTCTTGTTGACTGGTGGGAACACGCATTTTTATTAGATTATGGGTCAGATAAGAAGAAATATCTCAAAGAACTTTGGAAGATTATCAACTGGAATGTGATGTCAACAAGGCTTGGAAAGTCTTGGAGTTCATAAACAATGAGAGCATCCGACTTTGAAATCCACAACTACAAAAAGCTGGACAAAATCCTTCTCAAATTGTGTGAGATGGTCATAGAGGAACACCATGATAATCCCGAGATGGATGGTCTTGTTGGTGCAGCCGTCCTTGATCCAAAAAACAACATCGTCACTGGCATAAGCACTAAATCAGATGACAAGTGGATTCATGCTGAACGTGAAGCCTTAAATAAATATGAAGCCAAATATGGCAAAGTTCCAGAAGGTAGCATTATTGTTACCACATTAAGCCCATGCAATGATACTATGCATGATAGATATAGTGAAAGTTGCACTGATCTAATTAATGCGAGTCCTGTTAAAAAAGTATACTGTGGATACACTGATCCAACACAAACTAAAAATCAACGTAAATTTACACAGTTAGAAACTGGAAACAGAAAAATCAGGGAAATTTGTATGAGGATTTCAGAAATATTTTTGAAAAACAAAAATGACTTTATTAAAGAATCGCCAGAGCTTGATGAAATGGCGTTACAGCAGTTTACTCCGTTAGGTGACTTTGAAAAGCCGGGACCATTCAGAGGCGTTGATAAGCGTTTAGTTCCTCATCCAAAAAATCAATTGAAAGCTGTTAAGTTTTTTGAGAAAACTCCTTATGATTTCAGACTATTCTTTAGTAATATTCCCGGAACTGGTAAATATGCTGAAATTGGCTCAGTAAGCCCCGAACAGCTAAAGAAAATGTTTGGCGACCAAGCGCAACCAATCTTAGATGGGAGTGTTGATGCTATCACTGTGGTGTTTGTAGGTAACAGTGGTGATGCGAAAGTAATGATGACACCATGGATTATGGCACATAGATTCGGGCATGCTGTTCAGGCAGGAAGCAGAAATAATAGAAACTGGAACGTTTGGACTGAAGCGGAAAAGCACTTCTTTAGTTCCGTTAATAACATGCTTGAACAATATTATGGAAAACTTCGTAACAAAAATCTTGATTTTGCAAACCGCTCAGCAGTTAAGTGGGACATGACACCAGAATATAATGCCTTGTTTAACGCAATTGGCACTCAACGTAGCAGTCGGACTGGCCAAATTCGTCGTCCATATGAATTCCTGTATGAATTGTTTGCTCAGTATTTAGGGACCGGACAAGTAACACTTAATCCACTACCAACTAATTTGGGATACGGTCGCCAAAATTGGGGGAATCCAAGCAAATATCTAAATCTTAAGCCAGAATATCGTGACGATAGCGATAGGACAGAGGCTACTTCAGTATTGGCGAGGGATATGGAATATATGTTTGATGATGTCTTGTCAAATTCTGTTGGCAAAATTTTTGTGATGTGATGTGGAATAAATACAACAGATAAAGGAAAAATAGTGAGAGCACACGAATTCATAACTGAATCATTTGATCCAGATGATAGAGAAAATGGTTTACAGTTGGCAAGGCGTCCACTTCCGCATACTTATATTATCCCCGAGTTAACTAACCAAGATTTCTATAAAATTTATAGATTTGGTTTAAGTATTGCTGCTGTCAGAGGAGATGGTGGCAGAGAAGATGGGGTTCAAAATCTCAAATATCAAGAACCATTTGAAGCAGAAAGTGAATGGGGCGAACATGAAGTAGTATCCTCTTTTGATCCCGATATTGGTGCAGTAATAGACAAAGCACTAAAGTTAGTTCACTTAAAAGGTAAGAAATCAGTAAGCACTCCGGTCAGTCAAGAAGAATCGGATGTTGAATATGTCTCTCCCATCAGACCGTTCAAGGGATACAAACGTTGAGGGCAGCAGAATTCATAACCGAAGAGTCAATCAAACTCAGTGGCTTTGGGCCTTCAGAGAAGACTAAAGAATGGGTTGTTAAGGTCTATGAAAAGTTTCCTGAAAGTCCCCTCAGTCGTAGTAATCGTCTGATGACTTTTGGTAAGGGCGATGACATGCAGATTGTGCAGTTTGAACTTACCCCTAAACAGGGAAACAAAGTAGAACTAAAATGGATTCAGGCAACTCCGCTGCGTTCTGGCGCGGGCTCAAAGGCGATGAAGATATTGCAGAATTTAGCACAACAAGATGATATTACACTTACGCTGTTCCCTTGGGATAAAGGTGCAGTATCACAAGCCAAGCTGATCAAGTTTTACAAAAAACACGGATTCCATCACATCGGTAAATCCAAAAATATGCACTGGGAACCCGTTAATGAAGTGCAGACAATTTCCCACAGTAAAGATGATGACAAGTTTTGGCAAGAACAAATGCAAAATAAATTCAAGTCGCTCAGTGATGCTGGAAAACTTAGTGAAGCGGGATCGTTGGGAAATTTAAATCTTTTGGTTGGTCCATTTGGGTATAGTGATGCATATTTCTTTATGGATGGTGATAAGCCAGTTGGGTTGGTAATGGTATCCAAAAAACATGCCCCAGAATATAGAACCGTTACTATGTTTTATTTAAATTCTGAATATAGAAGACAGGGGCTTGCTATGGCATTTTATAAGATGCTATTAAGTCAATATAATCTCATGTCAGATAAAATACAATCTGAGGCGATGCAGGAGGTATGGAAAAAACTCGCGGCGATACCCGGCTATAGCATGAAGGAAGTCGGTGAACGATATCTCATCACTAAGGATACTGAAAATACACAGCAACTTGATGAGAGTCTAAGCAGAATCGTATATCACTATACCAACATATATGCTGCTTCAAATATTCTTGCAACTGGAAACTTTGAACTGAGCAGTGCATTGGGCAGCATTGAACAACAATATATGCCAAAAGGATATCACTACTTTTTAAGCACTACCCGAACTTCAAAAGGTGGATATCATGATTACGTTGGTTCATCTGCTGTTATGTTTGTGTTAGATGGTAATTATTATAACAGCAAATATCCATCAAAGCCAGTAGACTATTGGCAAAACCGCGATCCAGCAAAATCTCATCATAGAAGACATGAGGCAGAAGATAGGTTGTTTAGCAAAGAACCATCTATTCCTATTAATGGCGTTACTGCTATTCATGTGTTTATCAATGATGATGCAGAACCAAATACTAAGGCACATGCAAGAAAAACTCTATTAGAAGCAAAAAAGCGTAATATTCCCGCTTACTATTATAATGATCTATCTGCTTGGAGAAATCTTGATACATCCAAAACATCTCAAGTTAACGCACTTACTGGACAACAATCGTTTAGTAGATCATTCAGTAGACACCGTGGTTGGCTTATTCCTTGGCTTGAAGTAATGCAGGTTACAGATCGGTCTCAGCTAAGTTCAAAAGCCAAAGATATTATTCGTAATCTTGATAGCAATTACTACCAAAAAGAAACGACGCAAGGATTGGCAAATGATTTATCCAACGCCAGAAAACCAAGTTCCGGACCTGACAGAAAAAATGCAATCAAGATAATCAATTATATGAAGCAACACAAATTGTCTAATATCGCAGAGTTTGTTAATGCCATGGCTGAAAAATGGAATGCGATCAATAAATCCTAATTCTTATTGATAAATACATCATAAGGACTAAAGATGAGTATATCCGGACAACAAAACATCAACATTGGCTTGCCAAATGAGTCTGCTGGAAGCGACTCATTATACACTGCATTTACAAAAACGCAGCAAAATTTTAACACTCTGTTTGCATGTTCGTTCTCTTCTACTGGATTTGTTTCTGGTAACGGCATTAACGTTACCTCCAATACAACCACTGGAATTGCAACAATAACGAATACGGGTGTCACAAATATTATTGCTGGAACCAATATTACCATTGACCAATCAAACGGAAATGTTACTATTTCCTCAACTGGGGGTGGTAGTGGCAACGGTATACCCGGTGGTTCCAATGCACAGGTTCAATTTAATAATGCTGGATTATTTGGAGGGTCTCCAAATTTTACGTTTAACCAATCAACCGGAAATCTTACAATAACTGGAAATGTTTTAGCGACTAACCTAATCGGAAACGGTTATAATATTAGTTCAATTAATGCAAGTAATGTCACTTCCGGATCATTACCAAGAGCACAGGCTCCATCACTTGCTGTTAGAACTATTATTGGCAATACTACTGTCACTCCTACTGATAATTTAATAATGGTAAATAGCACATCAACTATTTTTCTACCATCAGCAAGCACTATGGTAGGTGTGCCCATTCAAATACAAAATAATGGAACTGGTGTTACGGTAACTGTATTACCATCCGGAACAGACTTAATAAATGGATATGCTAATGTTATTTTTACTAACAAAAATAGTTTGTTTGGATTTTTGTCCACTGGCACATCATGGGTTATTTTTTAATAGGAACTAATTAAATGGCATATATTGAAACACCTAATCTTCCAACAAATGCTGCACAGGAAAGTGGCGGAAATCTTGCTGCGATTGCTTCAGGACTCGGAACGGGCGGAACCGGAATTTCACCTCCTTCTGGTGGTTCTGGAATTTTAGGATTCCTTTCTGGAATCTATTCCAGACTCGCATCAACTTTAAGTGTAACTATAACAGGAACACCAAATGTTTCTGTAACAAACAATCCAGTATTAGGCGCTGGAACAAACAATATTGGAATAGTTACTCCGTATTACTTAGCGCCTTTATCGTGGAATGGGATCACCGCATATGACATGCGAAAATATTCAACTGTAATTATTACTTGCACCGTTGCTCCTGCTACTCCATATCAGATTACTGTAAGCCCAGACAATAATTCAGACTTTATTCCACAAACTGTAGTGGTTAACAATTCATCAGGAATCACTACTACGAATACAATCAGCACTACTGGCACGTTTTCTCTTTCTGGTCGTCAATTTGTTCAATTGACCGGTGGTTCAACTGGAACATTTTTCATTGCTGGAGGTCAATAATGTCAGATATTATTGCCCAATCACTGGCAGTTGCGGCAGAACAACTGGCAATTTCTGCAAACACGAGTGCTAATACTTCTGCCACTATCGCACAAAACGCTCTCGGAACTATAACTCCGATTAATCTTGGCACAGTTAGTGGTCTATTGAGTGCAATTTCATTCACTACTAATGGAAGATATGAACTTACTACAAGTGGTAATATTACCCTTCCAAATTGGGGTTCATCTTTTACACCGGGCGTGCAAATTGACTTATTCATAACTCAAGGCGGCGGGTATAATCTCGTGTTTGATACCTATTATACGGTTCCACCCGGCTCTTCTTTAAGTTCAATAACTGGAGCAGTGGACATTGTTTCAATTGCGGTATTAAGTAATACTCTTGCTGTAGTTCGCGTCAGTAATGGGGTGAATTTATCTCCACCCGGCGCTACAACATTGACATCATCATTTACCGTTCCAGTATTGAATAATACCGCAAATGTGGTTGTTGCAAATGGCAGTCAGTATACAAATGGAACATGTGTGTTATTAAATAGTTCCCCACCAATGTATGGATTAATTACTGCTGGTGGTGGAACCAATACCTTAACCCTCCAAAATTTATATTCTAATAATACATATGGACAAATAGCGGCAGTAAATTCATCAATTATAGTTGCTGGTGTTCCGGGAATTAATGCATATACTACATTGACTTCCACGTGGTCTTCTGGCTACTTTTATAACATATCAACAATGAATGTTGCCAATTCTAGTCAGTTTCCTGCTGGAAGTTATGGTATTGTTGTTGATGGTGGTTTAAATCTCTTGGTAAAAATTCTTAGTAACCCATCTTCCGGCGTACTTGAAGTAATTAATTTATCGCCATATGCCGTAACGGCTTTTAGTGGAACGTATTTAATTCCAACAGGAACACCCGGCACCATATGGACAACTGGCAGTTCCAATCCTACCACACCATATTATGGAAATTATGGGGACTTGTATCTTAATACCACAACCTCAAATGTGTTTCAGTGGACACAGAACAGTGATAATGATTATTGGAACCAGATTGCAAACATAAAAGGTGGAGCAGGTCCTATAGGGCCAGGTGCCACTACCACCACAGCTAATGCTACCATTGCCAGCACAACTGTATTGCCAGTATCTAACGGAACCGCATTTCCAAACGGTTCATATGTATTTGCAACTGATAGTGGAAATTCAATTCAGGGAAGAATTACTTCTGGTGGGGGAACAACCTCATTATCCGTAAACGTTGCAACTGCAACCGGGACTCAGTTGAATTCTGGTGCTAATGTTACATTTTCTGGTGTTACGGGTGCAACTGGGTCAAGAGGACCTGCAGGTGGGGCAAGTGCTCCGAGACCGGGAACAATTAGTAATTATGCGACATCTTCACCAGCACTTAGTTTTACTGCATATACCATGCCAGATAGCACAGGATCATTTACAATTGTAGCGGGTGCTATAACCAATAAATCAATCGCATCAAGTTGGACAGCAGGTTCTAATGGTGGGCTATTGGATACCGGAACAGTTGGTTCTTCCAGAACCTATCACATTTATGCTATCTGTAAGAGTGATGGAACTGGAGGCGATTATATTGGGTCTATATCGGCGTCTTCCCCAACTCTACCAAGTAGTTATATTGGTGGATATTATATAAGAATTGCATCAATTCCAGTAAATGCCAGCACACAATTTGTTAATTTTACTCACCGTGTCGGAAATATATTTTATTTAACTAACGCAGCACATGATGCAAACCAAGTAATTACATCAACTGTTCCGCAACTACTAACATTAAGTGTTCCTACCGGTATCAGAGTTAAGCCTATAAGCAGATTCAATGGATCGGCATATTATACAACCGTGGCATCAACAGATGAAACTTGTGCTCCTGCGGGATCGTTTAATGTTACTGGAACTGCTGGATTTGATATAGCAACTTCTGCAACCTCATTATCAAGATATTTACTTACCAACACAAGCGGACAAATTCAGTTTGTTTCCGGAATTGGTGGTGGAACACTGTCATGTTGGACAATGGGATGGGAAGATTCAGGATTATATTGGGGATATTAAGATGGGTTTATACACAGGAACATCTTTACAGCAGGGGTTACCTCAAGGCATATTACAACCAGAAACAGTAACTTGGTATTCCCGATGTGCAGTTAAACCACCATATAATTATGTAACATATACTGATAATTTAATTTCTGAATTAAAATCATCTGGTGTATGGCAGCAGCTAGAGGCATTATATCTATTAAACCAAAATGATTATGGAACAACGCCTTATAATTTAATACAGCCACAATTTGATTTATATATACCATACGGCGTTTCCGGATTTCTTCCTAATGTGGGATTTCAGGGAAATGGCACAAATGTGAAATTGAATACTAACTGTAATTTATTTACGGATACTACTAAATATACTCTTTCCAGTGCATCTATGTTTATGTGGTCATTGTCACAAAATTACTCCAGCACCACTTATGACATGGGATGTCAGAGCAATAATCCTTTGACTAGAGCGGCAATCTGTTGCCACAATAAAAACACATTTTCGTTCTATGCAAATAGTACTTATGCTGTCAATATGACTGTTGGTGCAGCCTCCCAAGGTGGGTTTTTTGCTTGGAGCCGAAATAATGATTTTAACAATGTTATTGGATATAACTCTGGCGGTGCAGTAAGTTTTCCTAGCACTGCGGTAGGTGTACCTTACGTAAATCAGTTAACAATGTTTAATTTAAACGTAAATCAACCATATGTACAGGAAGGGTTTTCTAGCATTCAATGTCCATTATTTGGGTTCGGTGGCGGATTAACGCAAGCACAACTGGATTCATTGTATGGGGCATGCTTGGCTTATTTGAGCGCATGTGGGACTATTAATAATGATTATCCTATTGATGCTCCCACATTTCCTGCTTATTTTTCTCCAAATAGCATAACACAAGTACGCACAATTAACGGCCCTGATTTTCGTGTATATCAGAATATTCCACCCCCGGTTGTTGACAACCAAACTAATCAGATCAACAACCCACCAACCAATCCGGGATATGCATATTATCCGGAATCAGATTCTGGAACACAGGTAGTGGCAAGTTTACAGCCTTCTGTAACTTCAGAAACTACAATAGGCGGTCATCATTGGATTTGGCAGATGAGAGCATTGGCATCAGCACCCTATAATACTCGTCCTAACAATTTGGCACCTGACTATCTCGCAGGAACAACAACATCGTATACTCTCGTGCGCAATGATCCAACTGTATCTGGAAGCCCTATGCTACAATGTAGAATGCAGTATAGCAGTTTAGAAACTGCCAATGCGGCAACTGAGACGTTACTGAGATATACTTTAGGATTTCCAGCACATAGTGATAGCACAGACCCAATGCAGTATGGATATTTAGATGTTGCCAATAATGCTGGAATACCTGATAGTTCTGTTATGTTTTTTCAGGATGCATATGATAATATAAACACAGTATTTCCTACCTACTTGACTGGGGTATTGGGTGGGCCATATTATGTTGGCATTGATCAGATTATACTTTCTTCTGCACGATTAATTGACTCTAATGTGGCAACCGGAGTTATATTAGATTCTGAGGCACAGGATGGAAGAAGTTCCAGTGATTTGTTACAACAACTTCAATTATATGCGGCACTTTGTGCTAGTGTCGGTTTAGAGTTTGTTGCGTACCCAAATGCATGGAATGGCAGTGGTGCACAAAATACAGGATACTCATATGGAACAGTCAGTGACATTTTATTGGAACTGAACAATACTCCGAATTTAAAGTTATGCCTTGTTGCATGGAAAGGTAATGCTGAACAGAATATAACTCAGTCCTTAGATAACCAATTGGCATTAATAACAAAAGGACCATCCGGTACCGAAAATAATCCAATAAATTATGCAAATATTCTGATGACCGTGGGAATTGGATTTCCAACTTATGAACATAAAAATATAACTTTCAAAAATCCGGGACAATTCACCCCATCAGAATGTGCGATCATCAACAATTACATGCAAAGAGGAATGGCCGGAATGGTAGTTTGGAGAGATTATGGATCAGCAGGTGGACCATTAACCAGTTCGTACAATCAAGTTCTTGCAGCCGTTTTAGGACTACCAACATCATAAATAACATCACGGGAAAAACAAATGAGTGGAAATTTAACAGCAATTAAGATTACGCAACTTAGCGATATAGGAGCAAATATTTCTGCTACATCGTTGATTCCTATTGTTGATACGAGCAACCTTAGCAATCCAATTACCGACAAGGCCAATTTACAAATTGTGGGTAATTTAATTCTTAATGGTGCTGGCGGCACATATTTCCCGCCTGTTGCTCAAGCCTTTCTTGCCCAGACAGTAACCAATGCTGCACAACCGAACATTACAAGTGTCGGAGTTTTAAACAACCTTAGTGTCACCGATGTAAGTGTTTTGAATATTCCCGGTGGAAGCAATGGGTATTATTTACGTACCAACGGTAATGGGAATGTTTCGTGGGCTGCTGCGGGAAGCGGCGGTAACACTTCTCCGGGAGGCTTAAATACACAAATTCAATATAATAATGCAGGGACTTTTGCGGGGTCGGCTGGACTCACATTTAATTCTACATCAAATACTCTTACTACCAGTAATATTTTTGCAAGTAACATTAGTGCCACAATATTAAGTGGAAACTTAACATCAAATGCCCAACCAAACATCACTTCTCTTGGCACATTGACTTCTCTATCAGTAACGGGTAATATTCGCGGCGGAAATCTTATCGCATCTGGATCAGTAGTTTCCAACATAGTTACTGGAAACTATTTATATGGAGATGGTAGTAACATTTCAAATGTTAATAGCCATCTTACGGTAGCAGATTCTACTAATACTTATACTAATATTAATTCTATTAAATTCAATGGTGCAACCGTTAACGTTACTGGCACGGGGAATGTTACAGTTACTATTACTAGTGATCGCGTTTTACTTCAAGATGTAACTGTTTCATCGACGCAATCAGCCGTTCCGCTAACTGCATTTAATAACTCAATCTATCTAAATTACATTATTGTTATTACTGGTGGACTTTCCGATGCAGAATTTCAAATTCAAATGTCAACCAATGGTGGTGCTACATATGATACTGGTGGAAATTATGATTGGTCTGAAACCGTATTTGGTTCAGGTGGGTATAATAATACCGTCCACGGCAATAACGCCGTATCTATTCAACTTCCAGCAGGTGGTTCCACATCACCAAGTGCATTTGGGGCTACAATTAATTTATATGATCCAAACAGTTCCATAAATTATAAACAAGTAGACTACACAGGATCATGTTCATCGGTAGATGGAAATAATTATGCTCAAGTGGGAGCAGGTCGCTATAGAAGCACTACCCCATATAATGCCGTTCGTTTATTATCACGAACTGGAAACATCAATGGTGGAAGATTCCGATTATATGGAATTCCCATTTAAAATTTGAATGAAAGAAAGATTAAGATATGATGAAACAACCAATAGTTGACACCAGTCAAGACCCTGCATTCAATCCACCAAAAAGCATTACGAAAACAAACCTACCAAAGCCTCTACCGCGCTATCATTGGGTAGCAGACCCGTTTGATAATCGCGATTTCGTATATCAATTATCAAGCATTCCCAGTATGCCATCTAAAGTTGATTTGCGACCATATGCAAGTCCTATTGATGATCAGGGTAACCTTGGGTCCTGTACAGGAAATGCCATTGCGGGAGCGATTGACTTAATAGACAAAAAGAACCAAAACAGATCGTTGCGCGTAAGCCGTTTGTTTATCTATTATCAAGAACGGCTTCTTGAAGGGACTATATCACAAGACAGAGGTGCTTATATTCGAGATGGCATCAAAGCATGTTATACTGTTGGTGCGCCACTAGAAAGCACTTGGCCATATGACATAACTAAGTTCTCACGAACTCCAAGTTCAGTGGCGTATGCAGATGCTGCCAAACGCAAAGTGGTAAGTTATGCAAAATGTGAAGACTTTAATGCTGTAAAGAATGCATTGGCGGCTGGAACACCAGTTGTAGTAGGATTCCAAGTTTACTCTAGTTTTGAGTCTGTAGCAGTAGCAAGAACTGGAATTATGCCATATCCAAATGTTGCTAAAGAACAGTTACTAGGTGGTCATGCTGTCTGTTTGGTTGGCTATGATGACGCACACAACTGGTTTATCGCCAGAAATAGTTGGGGACCAAATTGGGGTGATCATGGATATTTTTATATGCCATATCAAGTAATTCGGGATACTAACATGAGTAGTGATTTTTGGACTATCAACTTAGTTAGTAATCCTTAACCCAATTTAATTGTCTCGTGGAAGTCCATCAATTTCATTAAGGACCGTGTAAACTTCGTCAAGTGATTTACACATCAACTTTACCGTCGCCCAATCATCATCGTGATTGCGTCCACCGATTTCAACCATGTATCCGTTGTCATAAAAGTATACTGATGCGTTTTCGCTTACTTTTTTGAGTTTATCAGAAATTTTTAAAATTTGCTTAGTCATTAATAGCCTCCAAAATATCTTTGATTGTTGTAATGGGACGAGGTTTTCGTCCCGGTCGTTTCCTTACTTTAATTTCATCATTTCGTGTTTCTCTACTCGCTAGTGCATCTTCAATGATTGCATGATCACTTTTAAATAGAGGGTGTGCAAGCATATATTTGAGCGCATCAACCTTTGTCATTGGTTGAGGAAGATCAATAAAGTCTAAACGGGTAGCACCATCTTTTGCATATCGCTTTAATCGTCTGCACATATTATTGGTGAATCTAACTTTATATCCATTTTTATAGTCAGTGATACCGATCACACTAAATGTTTGTGAAGTCATTAATTATCCATATTTATAAGTTGAAACTTGTGTAACACAACACCACTATAGCAAAAAAGGGCCTGAAGTCAAGCCCTTTTTCACCAATATCAGTTAAACATGTTTAACAAAGATTTGCGCTCTCAGAGAAGAGTGCAGGACCATACAAACGTTTAGCAATCTGATGGGCAGAATGCCCGTCATTTGCCTGCACCGTAACGCGAATCATTGCACCACCATCGTTACGAACCAAAAGCCACCAAGTACGCATATTATTTCTCATCAATTTTGAGGATAATTTCTCTTGGTATTATGGCACTAATGCTCCGTATTCTGAAATCATATTTTGGCTACCCCACATTGCACGAACCTGTTCAGTTGCGATGTACGGTGTTGGTGCCTCAACCACGATTTTAATCATGTATCCACGAGAATCACGAACGTGAAACCAATATTTATTCATTGCATTTTTCTTTCCAGTTAAAGTTACACGCCAAATACATACGGCTTATTCCACTTGCCGATGTTCACATCAATGTAATGTGAACAGTGAAAATAATCCGATTGAGCGTCCGAATGATCAAAATATTTCGGACCCTTCATTGCAGCGATAATTTCGGTCAGAAACGACTTTGCTTTACCGCTGAAATGTTCATGAAACCAGTAAGGGTTCACATCAATGCTATCCTTAGCAACATGAGTGCCCTGTGTTTCGTTATAGTTCTTGATGAAGTTAATCTGGCCCGACTTAATATTGAGAACCAGAGTGGAATGATTTTGAACTGCCAGCGATCCCTTAATGCCATACTTCTTCAGAATAGCCTTAATGTTGGGAGCGAGTTCTGCTTTCATAGTCTGCGATACGTAAGCCATGATATAAATCCCTTCGTTTCCGTCTTGATGAACCTTATATAAGTCAGAAACGAAGGGATGTCAACACTTAAATTTAAAAATTATACATTTCTAACATAAAAAATATGCGCGCCTATTTGAGCAAGGCGGTGAACATTGTGCCAATGAGGATTCACATAATTTGCATGATAATACAAGACATGCTCCATGCCTTTGATACGTGTGCCCCTTTCAAGAGTTGCTTGTGCGATTCTCACACATTCTTCCCATTGTTCTCCAGATGGACGTTTCCATCTTATATGGTGATTATTTGCCCATGAAAATTGTTTGTTTGCAAAAACAACATCGCATACGTGACCAGCAAATTTGGGGTCTTTGGTGCGATTAATGGTTACCTGTGCCACAGCAAGTTTACCTACAGCAGGTTGATTACCCGCTTCATGATATATATTTTTTGCAAGACAAAATAGGTCCATCTTATCATGTGGGATTTTTTCATTAGTATTCACCACCGCCAAGAACTTTGCCTGCTGATATTCAGTATAAGTTTTTTGTTCTTTTGTTATAATCGGTTTAACCGTGGGTGGAGTTCCTGCTACCGACTGTGCCTTGACAGTCCCAATGAATGGTTGCAGGGATAGCGATTGCCAAATAAATATCATGGAAAATATGGCAACAATTAATTTCCAATTTTTGTTCATCATTTTTGATGGTGAACTATACATCGTATTTCCTTATTAGGGCCGCTTTACGATTCTCCAAGAACACTCGGTCTTACTAAGTAAAACGCTTGGTAATCTGCCAAAAGTAGCACTTCCGCCGATAATCAGAAAAGAAAAGTTGTATATATTGCTATATACAACCCATAATATCAATTCTATGCTATCGCTCAGCATTTATGAAAGCATATTATACTTTCATTATAGTCAGTCATGAAACTGACTATACTATTTAAAGCACATAATTCAGATTAAACTGCTTCTATATGAGTATTTCAACTCAGTCTAACGTAAATGATACACTCTTCACCGAACTTACCGTAAAACTACGCCAGTCATGTGCTTCTAGATCATATACAGAAAGAATATTATCAGATTGTTTGCGCACTACTTTTGCTTCCTTTACTTCTTTTTTAGGAAGAAGACTTGACTTGAGGGTGCATTTCATTACGCGCTCTGTTCCATCTTTTTTGGTAAAGATAACAGTGATCACATTATTAATAAGAACATTATTTAACCAGTTCTTAAAACATTCGCGTTGAATATCCGACCAATCTTCTGATGGCATAGTAATATCCGTAGACGCCTTAGAAATATTGAATGACCCGTCCCCATTGTCAACGATGTTTACCGTATCATTTTCTTTGCAGTTCAGAACAGAAAGCATATCATTGGTCAATGGTAGAAAAATTTCACCACTGGCTGGGTCTTCCTCTAATACTACAGTATTCATAATATTCATATTAATTCCTTATCTTTTTAGTAAGTAAGCGGTTAACATAGGACCATCCAGTTTTACAACGTCATCTGGATATTTTTGTAAAACGTACTTTCCCTTGATCCGAATCATCTTAGGGTTGAGTTTTTCAATTACTCCAATCCTAAGATGATTCGCATCTGGATAGGCCACATAATCACCCACTGAAAGCAGGTCTCCGAGTATGTCACGGTGTTCCGGAATCGCGTGTTCCTTCTTCACATTACTCATGGCTTTGGTTTTGCCGGTTTACGAATACCAAGAGTTTTGCGTTCATCAATAGACAATCTATTCCAAACACGCATTTTGATTTCATATTCTGCTATTTTCTGCTTGCGTTCTTCAACCTTGGTAGTGGCATCCTTTACCAATTTACTCCACCAGTCACGTGCTTCCTCGTCGCGGAGGAAGAAAAAGGATGCATAGCCAGATTTGACAAGTTCAACCATAGCCTTTTTGGCCATGTGTTCACTCTTGACATAATATGTTGCTTTTCTATCGGTGCCCTTCAGGATTTCATCATATACATCCTGTGAAATGAGGGTTTCGCCTTCTTCGTCACGCATTATTATTTTCTTTTCCGAGTTGGTTTATTGAGTCCAAATGCTTCCAATTCTTCCGGAGTCAGTCTGGACATGATTTCAGCCTTTGCTGCTTCTTTAGCAGCCTTCTGTTCCAGTGCTTTCTGTTTGCGTTCAGCCTCGCGCAGTGCTTCCTTTGCCGCATTTTCTCTGCGAACCTTCATATCGGCGTAGAATGCGCGAACCGCTGGGTTTCGCTTGAGAAGCTGCTCAGCAGTAATTCCTTTTTCGAGGGCATCCAAAGCTATTTCAGCAACTTTGTTTGCTCTGTCAAGTTCTTCTGGATTATGCCACCCATATGTCATCTTCTTGTCCTTCGCTTTTGTAATTTTAACTGCGTTTTTGATGTCTTTAAGAAAATCATTTTCCCAAATGAAGGAATCAATGCTTAACCAATCAATATCATCGTACATTCATGCCTCCAACCGTTCTTTCAATTCAAGGTAAAACATCTGATACTTTGCCATACGAGTAAGGTCCTTTTCAGTGACTCCCTTAAGGCGGCGAATATCAGTATTGTGACGAAGATCAGCCATCTTAACGATCATCGCATCGCGATTAGCGAACACCACCTGCTTGTATTCATCGTAGGTCTGACCCGGCATCTTAGTAAGCGCCCGGATACCTTCAATGATACGCTCAGACATTCCTTGTTCACGAAGGTCTTGGAACGTAATCTTAGTATCTTCAATTACATCATGACCAAGAGCAATGCACTGAATCTCTTCGTCATTGCTCTTGGTCATTTGCATAACGGCAAGAGGATGCAGAATATAAGGTGCTCCGCCTTTATCGAACTGACCGTGATGAGCGGTAGTAGCGATATGCAGCATGTTAGCAAGCATTGTGCCCTTTTTCATATTCTGTTCCTTTTGTTTCATCTGATTATAGTAACAGAGTCACAAACCCATGTCAACAACTTTTTCAGTTGGGTCCACTTCCATTACCCCAACCTGACTTCACAGGTGGAGTATAACCAGTTTCTTCCCAACGCTTCTGAATACGTGCTTCCACTTCTTCAAAAGACAGCGGTTCATAGTTAGTGTGTTCAACCGAGACACACAGATAGCGGGGATCAGGTTCACGCGCCAGCGTATTCATGGCATTTAGTGGACGCCACTGCACCTCATTCGCATGAAGATGCCCATGAACGTTGACACGGAAACGTTCGGTAACACAGTCAGGATGCAGCGGAATATGGCTCAGAATCCACTGATCAACAAACACGCGAACACCATACAGCGAATCAAAACCAACATCACGATAGTCCTGATCTTTGAAGATATCATGGTTGCCACGAACCAGACGCTTCTTACCGTTCAGGCGCTTGACATGATGCAGCGACTTCTTGTTGATGACGACATCACCCAGATGATACACGGTGTCATTGGGACCGACCTTAGCGTTCCAACGCTCAACCATAGCTTCATCCATTTCCTCAGTGGAAGTGAACGGGCGCAATGGATCACCGTTAGGCAGCTTGAACTTTTCCCACGAGTTGGTGTGACCAAAATGTGTATCACTGATTACGAAACGATTACCCATATTCTTTCTCCTTCAATTCAGTTGAATACATAGATAAAAACACATTGTCAATCTCTATTTTCTTCCTTTTTCAATATCTCTAATAGACGATATTTCTCAACAAGATCATCATACTTGTCATACGACATTGCTGCCAATTCTGGATATTTTGCTTCCAGTTGGGTATCGCGCCGGTCTGGTCTCAGACGAAACCAACGCGATTCATGTAAGTGAGGATCAATATCATTTTTCCCAGAAATATAAGGGATTCGTCTATCATACTTTTTTTCGCTGTGATTGAAAGTGAGATATTCCTGAATAAATATCATTTTTCCATCGCCTTCGCACGTTTTACACTTTTCGCGAAAAGTAGCATAATCTCGTTTGTGATAGTCAACGAGTTCTTCTCGTTCTATAAACCCAAAGCCCTTACATCTATCACAAAGTTCAACTGTGTGTTTAATCACCGTGTTGCCCGTGATAACTTCTGGAGCAAGGTCTCTTCGCTTACGCTCATCCCAAGTTTCAGTGATTTTATCAAATTCATTTTCGTTTTTCATACTTTGTTATACCATAGCCCATAAGTAATGTCAAGATTTTAGGCACAAAAAAACCGTCATCAGAAAACTGATGACGGTAATTTGTTATTTTGGAGCGGGTAGCGGAAAAAAATACTTTTAATATTTTTTGATAAATACAAGTGTAGTTCACGAGATTGGCGTCTCCAACTACTCTAACGCTTAGAAGGAGCAATCAGCATGAATATTTATACCTGCACCGAGTGTGCAAAATCTTTCAAGACTGAACGAAGTCTACGTAGCCACAAAAACTGGCACAAGCCGGATTATGCCAAAAAAGCGGGAGATGGGGCGAGAAGTTCTCAACAGAGAGCAACACAAGCATCCGTGGCATTAGCAAATCTTAATAAGGAAACAAATATTGAAAAATACATGATTTCCCCTCAAAAATGCAAAGAGTGTAATATTACTATTGAATATGAACAGCGAGAAAACATCTTCTGTTCACGTAAATGCTCAGGTGTATACACCAATAAACATCTCATCACGGATGAAGGGAGATCGCAACAAGCAGCATCACTAATTGTTACCCTGTCAAACAGAAAAATATATAACTATCCAAAAACCCCTAAAGAGATTAAAGTGTGTGTAATATGCAATACCAGACACATTAGACAAGGCAAAACTTGCTCATCAAAATGCATGGCATCCCATGTATCAAATGTCGTGAGGGGGAAAAATGGAGGCAACAGGGACTGCAATCTTCCCGGCATCGACTCGTTTGGCAAACATTTTTATTTTGATTCTAATTGGGAGATATTATTATCTAAATCTTTTGATGAGAACGGTATAAAATGGGCACGACCGGATAAATTTTTACTATCTAACGGTCGATCATATACTCCGGATTTTTACCTACCAGAATACAATGTATACATTGATCCTAAAGCTAAACGCCCAAATTATTATAGAAAATCTATACTCAAGATAGAACTATTTGAGTCGGAATTTAACACCAGATGTTTAGTAATTACTGACAAGAGATTGTTGCAATGGTATCATGTTCAAACAATGTTATTAGTAGATAACCATCGCTCTTGATGGAGCGGGTGATGGGCCAGACGATCCCATTTCTGAACATTGGCAATGTTCTGTAATACCTATATACGACACCCGCATTAACTTTATTTATTCTTAAAACTTGACACCAATATTAAAAGTGGTAAGTTTTGTGATTGAATAATCATCAATGTAAATATTAGTTACACTTAAATTTACATGATTAGTAATATCAAAAACAACAGAGGCAGTGTTGTGAATATAGTCATGGACAGAGCCATGCTCAATCAAAAACTTTTCATCAATATGAGTCTTTGAATTCAAATTATAACTTGCCCATACGCTTTCGCGAACGACAAATTCGTTTAAGTGCGTTGCTTCTGCCATACCAATTGACGTTTCAAAACTCAACTTCATTTTCTTGGTATGAATGAGACGGTAGCCATTTCCTATAGCAAACACCGCCTTATTCTTATTAAATCCAAGTTGATTAAATGCATAACGAACTTCACCTTGGAGATAATTATGCTTGTCCAAATTGTAATCCAATTTAGCGTCAGCATCCACCTGATCCTTTAGTAGGATTCCGTGAGTCTCGTTGTATATATACCCAACATCTAGATAGCGTTGCCAATTGCTGTCTGGAGTTTTTGATGCATAATCTAATGTTGCATTGATTACAGTGTTGCTCCCATTCAGAATGGTCCCGCCCGCCGCACCTTGAATAGTGTCCGCATATGCAGGAGTAGATACAAACAATGTTGCAAAAAGAATAATCAAATTTTTCATTAGAGTTCCTATTTTAGAGTTTAAACGCATGTGTCCTGCAATAGATTGGGTCCATCATTTATCGTCTTTGACAGCAGTTCACAATGCACAATTCACATAACGCCCACATTTTTTCGTCTATTTTTTCGCTCATTGCTGAGTATGTGAATTTGTTTAAGGGATGGAGCGGGTAACCGGGTTCGAACCGGTCTCTTCAGCTTGGAAGGCTGAGGCACAACCCCTATACCATACCCGCACTATTTTGCTACTCATTTATCAGACTTGCGAGTTGTGCAAGTCACCTCTGACCCGAAGCATCAGTAGGAGGTCAGTAGCCACCTAAGAAACTGGTTGCGGGGGTCGGATTTGAACCGACGATTTCCGGCTTATGAGACCAGCGAGGACGACCAGACTCCTCTACCCCACGATATTAAACTTTGGAGCGCCGAGTTGGATTTTCACCAACGTCCCCTTACTTTGCAGGCAAGTGCATGAATACTCTGCCACCGACGCATTAAACTTTTTAACAGTATAGCCCCTCACATTCTCTTACTCTTGGGCTATGTGACCGTTTGTTGGTTACCGAAGAATGATCCGCTCCAACTGGCTCCCCCGCTAAGGGACTGCTAAACTATTTAGATGAACAATGATCGTTCAAGTTCTGGGCCTGATTTTCATACCATCTAGCGCCTTACGTCTAGTTCGTAATAGATCATTATTCATCAAAATAGTCTAATATTATTTAGTCTAGTTATACCAACCCTGAGATTACGGGATTGAACGAGTGCCTTTGGTCATTACCGCGTCCCTTGCGAGGAGCGTTCTACCGTTATCCACTAGAGCCTTTTACAGTCATCTAGTATCACTCAATGCTGCCATTTTTAGAGTCTGGCGGTTGACTCGTCGCATATGTCTACTCGACCATCTATCCTTCGTCTGCCTTGCGAGCAGTTCGGTTCCGCTAAGAACCTACGCTATCTTTCCGATCAATCAGTTCCGCCTTGCGAGCATCCCTGAACCACATTCTCTTGCGAGTGCGGTATTAAGCACCTTTAAACATATACCGGAGCAGTCTTTCGCTTTTGTTTATCAAATTAGGATTTGAACCTAAGCCGATCCATTAGAAGTGGATTACTCTACCGCTGAGTTATTTGCGAACCTACGAAGATGTGCTGCTCCAGTTGCTCCATACCTTGTTAGATACGGAATACCACACACCTAGTATCTTTCTCCTTGCGGGATACTCAATCATACTTCACGATTCCGGTTATCCCTTCCTCACTTGTATTGCTATCTTGCCTTTCCTTGCAGGGTCAGACTCAATAACTACACGTTAACCTTCAGTATTCGTCAGTTTGGCTGTATACCGCGAGAGCGCCAACCCTCTTGCCTACTCACCGATGTGGCTCTGTAGACTATCCCTTTCAGGACGATACACCTGACTTACTACCTACTGCCATTCTACAGACAGCCCTTTCGGGTAGTTCGTGCTTGCATAGATGGACCATTTTACTGGCGCAAGTTTATAGGAAACCTTGCTTTGGGACCGATTGCTCGGTCTTACCCTATAATGAGGCTATGCCCCCAATTCTTTTATACTTATCAGATGAGTGCACGGTTGACTCGTCGCATATGTCTACTCGACCATCTATCCTTCGTCTGCCTTGCGAGCATCCCTGAACCACATTCTCTTGCGAGTGCGGCATTAAGCACCTTTAAACATATACCGGGGCAGTCTTTCGCCCGTTATTACTTGCGACCAAGAGTATCAGCATCGTCAACGTCTTTGGCGTTAACACCTGCTTTCTTGAGTGCTTCCTTCGCAAAGTCAGGAATCCCACCGGTCCGCTTAGCCAGTTCTTCAAGCATCTGCTTGTTAGAAAGATTCGCTGGAAACATATTGAACATATTATTCATAATCTCTTTCTCCTGTCTTGATAAACTCAGTATATCAAAGTTCGTAACCGTTGTCAAGAACTTTTTTACTTAATCTTCTTTTTATGAAAGCGATACCACACTGCACCAACAGTGATAATGCCACTGATCCATCCCCAAAAGAAGATTTCAATCAGTGTTGAAAAGTTAATACCAATAATCATCTCTCAATCTCCCTTCTCTTCGCGAGTTCCATTGACAAATTCAATCAATGCAGCAGCCAATTCAAGTGCTTGCGTCTTGCTCAGAGACAAATATGGATTTCCGCCCATTGGAGTAACCTGAATGCAAGTTCCATTCTCTGAACCACCAAAGTAGCGATTCAGCAGAACTTCACCATTGAGTGAGTTCGTTCCTTTAAGTTCAGTAGACATTTTGTTATCCTCTTTGCTTATGTCCCCTTATATCAAAGACCAAACATGGTGTCAAGAACTATTTTCATTTTAAATTGTGATAAATAATCTCATGAAAATCAAAGAAATCCTCACAGAAATAGTATGGCGGAGATGACGAATCCTGACATCGCAACCTCTGGTTAGACAGACCAGTGCTCTTCCTTTGAGCTACACCTCCGAAAACTATTTGTATATCTTCTTATACTCTATATCAAAGTGCATGTCAAGCACTTTATTAAACAGCACACCCCAATTCTAATCATGAGAATCAGATTCTCCCGAATGGGTTCTCAATCTATGGGCGGGGAACTTAGTGCTTAACCCACAGTCTTTTGTTGCGATTAGCCTAACATACTGTTTAAATCTGGTAGCTGGTATGGGTACTGCCCCCATCTAAACTTCCTTATGAGAGAAGTCCGGTCACTTGACCCCCAGCCAACTGAGCTATACTGCCATTTTTATTCTATACTACAAGTTTAAACCAATGTCAACCGAAATTTTGGTGCCCTCACCCCGACTCGAACAGGGGCCTCGACCTTAGGAGTGTCTTGCTCTATCCAGTTAAGCTATAAGGGCCAATCTAATTTAAAGTAGTTTAAGTTGCCATTCTAGACTACTAACAATTTCAATATCCTCAAACTTTACATTGCAAGGATAACCTTTTTTGTTGGTCATCGTTACTTTGTTGCTGAGTACATCAATACCAGTAACTTTGCAAAGAGTTCCAACAGCAAAAGCCTTTCGCTCTGCAATCAACCGAACAGTATCTCCGATTCTAACTGGTCTATTGTCTGTCATAGATCACCTTTGTGTAAAGTTTTCAACCAAATCCTGTCATTTAATTTTTTTTTCAATATTCTACAACATCGCGCCAACTAGCTCGGCATCCTAGATACTTACTGATTTTTGCTTTTAAGTCAAGTATTTTTTGTCTCTCCTTGGCGGAATATTCTATAGAAATATTTCGTTTACTGGAGAAAATTTTACGCGCTAATCTACTTAGGTGTGTAAGTCATAAAAATCAGCATCTTAGTCCCCCATCATAAATACGTGATAGGAGACTAAGATGACACTTGATGAATTTAATGAAGAATGGCGCGCGCTGACAGAGGATGAAATTGAAGCGCTTGGTGGGCTACGGAAGCGGATATTCATTCTGGACCCCGCAATATACCTTCAACAAACTCTTCGTATTCTTGCAGATCATGGAATTGATATACATTGACAATGGATTGCTTTTCCATGTCGTATATCGTTACGATTATGACTGACTCATAAGTCATTTTGTTTACGGCATTTTCCGCCTTCATTACCAAATTACCAATGATGAATGCATCTGATACTACAGGAATTGGCATACATCCTCCATAATAATCACATTTAATTGAAATACTACTTGCAATACCTGAAGTATTGATCTATATAATACGGCATGAAAGCCGTATCACTTCAAGAACTGATCAAACTTATTGATTGCGAACTTAATGGCGCAGAACTCCTTGAGTTGGAATCCGCCATCAAGAAGGCTTCGTCCGTCAATGCCGTTTCGGTTCTTCTAGCTAAGCGCACCGAGAAGACCGCTTCTGATCGCCATTGCCCGCATTGCAACATTGATGATATCGTCAAGAATGGCTATGACAAGAACAAGCGCCAGCGTTTCCGCTGCCGCAACATGGATTGCCGTAAGTCATTCAATGTCTTGACTAAAACTCCGATGGCTCGTGCCCGTAAATCGGAGCATTGGATGTCGTATATCCAGTTTCTGGCTGGTCATGCTCCGCTTGCAAAGATCACCAAGAAGATCAAGATCGCCCATCAAACGGCATTCCGCTGGCGTCATCGCTTCCTGTCGGCAATGACGGGCAATGCAGGCGCGAGCCTCTCTGGCATCATTGAAGCCGACGAAACCTTCTTCCGTGACAGCCAGAAGGGCAAGAGGTCAATTGCTGGTCGCAAGGCTCGTGTCCGTGGTGGCGTCAGTAAGCGCGGGTTGTCAAATGAACAGGTGCCGGTTGTGACGGCTCTGGATAACACCGGCACCATTGTTCAATCGGTCCTGCGTAATCGGAGTCAGATTGAAGCGGCACTGGCGGGGACCATTGCTGAGGGATCGCTGCTCTGCTCTGACGGGCTTCCTGCCTACCACAATGTCGCGGTAGCGGCTGGTGCAGAGCATCGCGTCATTGCCCCTCGCAAGGGCTTCTGTGACAAGCCCATCAACAAGGGTGCTATCGGGCTTGGTCGCGTGAACGCATATCACGGGCAGGCGAAGGCTCTGATCAACATCCGCTGTCGCGGTGTTTCCAGCAAATACCTTGCAAACTACATGGGCTGGGTTCGTGCCATCGCTCAAAGCGTCAATGGCGAAGCGGTTCTGAAAAACGCGCTTTCGTTCTGATAAGCATAAATAAACGTATCATAAGGAGATACGTTTATCATGTCAGATGAATTGAATAGAATTAGGAAATTATCAGGGCTTAATGAGTTTTTGGAACCGCCCGAAGATGATGGGTGGGATGATGGCGACGATGATGGCACTTGGCGTATAACTGATCTTATCGGTAAATATCCTGAAATAAAAAAAATATTTGAACAATTAGACGATGCTTTACAAAATGATGATATAGTTCTTGGCGATAATGATGAGGAATACATAGAGGCGCTACTGAAGCAAATAAGCCTCAACCCGTATATGATGGTGTTTGATCATCACGGAAATTACGAACCTCTGCGCTTTTCCATTAGGAAATTGTGGACGACTGGTCGCTACAAGCGCTATCTTTGATCAGGATCATCTTTGGCACCTTTCTTGGTTCGCTTTGACTTGCGCCCAACAACCACCTTTCCGTTCTTTATGCGCTCATTATGTGCATCTTCCCACCCCTTCACAAGCGCCTCGGAAGATGGCTTCACTTCATCAAAGTGCTCTCTATACCACTGAGCATTAAGAAGCCTCTCATCAACCGTCATTATTTCATGGCAGGCTTCAACAAATCGCTCAACATCCACGTTGATAGCGGAAATTTCATCAAGGCGATCCCAGTCAATTTCTGATTTTCTCCTTGCTGGAGAAATAATTTCTGAGTCTCCGGGTGATTTCATATCAATTAGCATAATGCCGATACCAAATGATCGTGACAAAACGATCAATTCATCACGAACATCCTCATCTATTTCAGCAGCGACAAGATAACCTTCATTAGCCCAAGAAGAATTTGATACGGCTTGAAAAAAATACTGGGCTATATCATTTTTTGTTATATATGTCTTCAGCTCAAATGAGCAAAGTAGCATTATGTCTGCGCTATTTACGCGACCAAATTGCTTAACCTTTCCGGTTTTATATTTGCTAAATGGAGAATAGCACCCGACTATATCAGGGTGCTTCCATTCAGACGTAGTTATGTTCTTTTTGCTTTTTGTATGATCTATAGTTTTGCATTTAATTTTCATGTATGTTTCGGCATACCATACTAAGAATGGATGAATGTCCTTCTCTGTATAGCCAATAGCATCATCATCGGCACTCACATCAGTGGAATCGGATTCAATTTCAACTGCAAGAGACTCTTCTTCTGCCTTTTTGTTTATTTCTAATATTGTCTCTGGCGCATCCGATGACGTAAGCCAATATTGTAGCGGGCTAACATTAGGAACTTGGTAGAATGCTGTATTCGAATCATTCTTTATATTACCGCCAAGTTGCGCCTGTAGGCTATTTATTGGTGTTGCAGGCACTCCACGGCTGGCAAACTGGCTCAGCAATTTATGATAGCCAGCCTCATAAGCCCTTCGCCAAATTTCTTTTGCTGTGAGCGGCTTGCCTGCTTCCTTCAAGACCTTTTCTGCCAGCGTAAGATACGTAAGCGTTTCACTGGTTTGAGGCTCTTCAGGCAACCCGTCTGACATTAACCACCACTCCATTCGTCGTTGATCAGACCTTGGCAATCGCACTCCAGCGTGTCAATCGTGTCGGTGACTCAGTGGGGATTGGTTTAGGGCTATGATCGGGTTTGATGATGTAGATCGTGAATGAGTGGCGTGAGAACAAATAGGGAATACACACCCAAGTAGATTAGCGCGAAATTTTAGGCATATGGGATATATCCTTGGGTGTAATTTAAATCTGATCTGCCATTGGCATAGTTTCTGTCAGCAACATATCTAGATTTATCTCTGAAATTTTCAGCTTCGGCTGCAAGAGCGGCGCTGATTGCCATTCTGGGTTTTTCTGCGTGATAAACTGAAGAGTTTCTAACAGCATCAATTAAATTATTGCAGGCGATCTGTACTGTTCCTTCACGAATTGACATGTCATACAGTGCTTTCTCGGCAGTAACACATGCATGATACATTCTAGAACACCTGTTGCGAAGATCGGCATTTTCTAATTCGATATCCTTGATTCGCTGTTTTAGACGCCTAACATCTGATGATTCGTACTTGCGCACTTTAATGGCAGTTTTTTTCATGTTTTCACTTTCTTTTTAGTCTAACGCTCAAGTAAAAGTCTTTAATGCTTTAAGATCATCCCCAATGTTGTCTTCGCTGACTGGACCAACCCCTAAGCATGTTACTGTGGGAAGGGGGTTACCGGCTTCATCCTTGAACACCGTGAATCCAGCATCCGTTACAAGACTCGTACCGCAGATATCCTTATACTTCTCTTGGATAGCGCGAAGTTCATCAACCGTATCTACGATCAACGTGATCTTGTAAGCATGGTCGCTAGTCATGTACGCTCGCACTTGATCTATAAAGCACTTCTCAGGATTCAACGAATCCCAATAAGCATGAAGATAGGCATGACCTGCTTGGGTGCACATCTTACCACGAATGCCATTCATCTTCTCTACGCTTTCACGAGCAAAGATACAGTAGAGTTTGTGTTTCATCTATTTCCACCTCAATAAGAATATCAAGTATTTTTGTTCATCAATAACATCATAAAGAAATGGATCACTAATGCGGGTAATTGGTTTTCGGACCAAACCATATTGATTATACATTACCTTAGTCATATTGTCCATAGGACAATATGTTAATGCCAGCGTTCGCCACAACTGGCGATCAATGATCACGGTGTGACTACTATTCATTGTTATCGCCGCGCCTCAAAGTAATATTTTTTCAGTGTGTCGGAATCTAAAATACCTTCTCCACGAAGATAATTAACTACCTTACGTGCGTCAAACATATTCATACCGCAATTCGACACCAAGTCAATTACAAGATCACTATAAACATCATCATTTTTCATATTATCGCTTTCGGTTTTTAACGACACCATGATGTTTTTGCCATGCTTCATCGGTATACGCTGGCCCTGATTTTGCAAGCAACTGATCACGTTCCTCTGAACTCATTGCCATCCATTCAAGTCTGGTATATCGTTTTCCTGTTTTGGCTAAAGTCATTCCTGACATTGTTTATCTCCTTTATTAATTTTTCAAATTCGTGGTCAACTTGGGCTTTTTACCCCGTCATCTAATCGGCGCAACCACTTCCGATGCTCAGTTACTCCCCTGTTTCACGCGCGCATTACGCAGGGTCTTTAAAATGTTCACCGAAGCCCACACGGATCGTCTTCGGTTGCTTGTCCGTCTCGCCTTCCGCAGTCGGCTTTGTCCGCGAATACCTACCCAAATCAATCATCACAGTCTGGTTCTGCCTAATCAATTCATAAATGGGTAACAACAAGCCGAGAGGTAATAGAGACCAGATTGTCTACTACCTCTCGTTTTTGGTGGACAATCTCGGGCTTGAACCGAGGACCTAACGCTTAAGAGGCGTTTGCTCTACCTACTGAGCTAATTGTCCGTTAATCAATATCACTACTTTTTCTAGACAGCAACTTGTTTCTGTCCTGTTGAGACCACTCTACTGTAACTTGAAACACATGTCAAGCACAAAATGAAATCTTATATCAGAGTTTTTCCTGAGGAATCGGTTTCTTGTAGCTTTCCAAATGTTTAATAACTTTTTTGAGATACAATTTCCAAACCTTGAGAAACTGTTTTTCTCTTGGGGTTGGATTTGGATTCTTTGCGGCTTCTCGTGCTGTTGTTGCTATTATCTGTTCATAAGAGTTTTTAGGCATATAGCCCCACTTAACATTCTCAATTGCATGATCAATAAAATCATTAATTCTGCTCTGTTTTTCATCTGCTGAATAATATGCATAACGAAATGGATTATTTGACATGAAGTCCGTATATAATTCAGTTGCCAAGTGAGCAGCGTGTGCCTCAATTTCGTTTACTGAACCAAGATATGCTGCCCAGCGATCTAAATTGTGTCTATAGTTTTCAATATCATAAGTTTCATTGCCGCGCCTGCCGCCGCGATAGTTTCTATAGTAGCCACCTTTTTGTTTTTCAGGCCCACGAGTGTCTGATTTGTCATATGATTTTAACTTTGGGCGAGGCTGATCAGGATTCGGAATCATTGAGTAATCTCCCCGTCTGAAACCCTTATCGGTTTTTTGCTGCTTCATACTGGCACGAGCAAACTGTTCCATATGCACAACTTCATGAACAAACACGCTAATTATCGGTTTTATGAAGGCAGGAATGGGGTTATCAAATCCAGAATCACCATAACGATTAATTGAGTCCTGCTCTAATAGTCTATGAATCAATACTTCCCAGAGACTTGCAACAGATGAATAGATATTAATATGGTTGCTTATTTCACTACTTAAATCTATGTTCTGTGATGATCTGCTATGAACGTTATCCCTTCGGGGATACTTACTAAAATATCCGCCGCCAGTTTTTGGTTGTCCAGTCATTTTATCTTTACTTTTTGTGTCAATCTGCACGATAATATGTTGCAGCCAGTATAGATTTTTATTTTTTATTTCATCGTAAGGTTCATCTTTATTATATTTTTCAACCTTGCCGAATTGCGCTTCCATGTAATCACGAGCCAAATCCTGTAGATGTAGCTCAAGCGTATCAATGAAATCTTCTATAATTTCAGGGTCTGGATCACTGTCATACAGTTTGCTCTGAACCTGTCCACTTAGTGTTTGTTCTTTATCAGATAATCTTGATAGAAGTTTGTCTTCTTCTTTCCAATCAAGGGATTGATCACGAACTTCTTGTTTTTGCTTATCTATCACATCCATCTTTTTCAGATAGTCATCCTCGCCCACCGAGTTAAAAATACGTTCTGCATTTGCACGGATAAAGCGATCAATATCTTTGGACAACAGGCTATATGTGTCCTGTGCCAACAAACTGGTTTGATCAATTGCTTCAAGAAGATGTTTTATTTGCATTATGTATTTATGCAAATAAGATGGTGGACCCTCTGGGACTCGAACCCAGGACAACCGCATTAAAAGTGCGATGCTCTAACCTACTGAGCTAAGGGTCCGTGTCTTAAGGAAGTGGTGTGGGCTTTCCGTCCTTGTCAATATATACAAAGACATATACCGCCTCACAGACTTTGGTTTCTTCACCAGTGCATCCTGCCATTGCATATGTGCAAACTTTACAATGCATTGATGATGTGCCCGTCTTCATAATATCAACGTAGATTACAACTTCATCACCGACCTTGACTGGGGCAAGAAATTTAAAGCCTTCTACTGCTACGGTAACAACTCTTCCTCCTGCTCTACGCTTGCAAAGAGCGCCTGCAGCAAGGTCCATGTGCGACATTAACCAGCCGCCAAAAATGTCACCATCTGGATTGGTATCTGTTGGCATTGCAGTAAGAATTCTTACTGGCTGTCTGGTTCTATTAATCAATTCTGACATTATATACCTTGAGTTTAAAATTGGTGCACCTGGCAAGAGTTGAAACCCTGCCACATATCAATGGTGGTTCCGGGAAGAATCGAACTTCCAATGACCGATTATCAGTCGGTCGTTATACCGTTTAACTACAGAACCAAATTCTTTATATATTCTTCATTTAAGCAATCATGTGTTAGTATAACTACTTCTACACTATTTTGTTCACATACACAAGCTATTTTATGTGCATCTTTTTTAGCAAGAAAGTCATTTTTAGCCCAGCCCTTTGCTCTCCCACTGAGCTACAGGTGCATTATTCGCGATTTACCGCGTGACAGGAAAACTTACCACAATAGCGGGATACTTACTCCGCCTCTTTGTTTCGGGAACTTCTTCCTCTAACTCACAGGCTCGGCGTTTTCTCGGTTTACAACTATTGTACCTAATTCCTCCCTAACGTAATAATAGTGTCTTGTGTAAGTTGCACAAGTCTTTTTAACAGTGAGTTTCGGGCGGAACTAGGTTTTCCCTGCCCCTCGGAAAACCGCGAGACTACTTATTTTTTAACCACTCTACCGCGTTCCCATCCATCTGGGATAGCATCTATTTATGCCTAGAGGACTCTATGAGCGACGGGTGTGATTCGAACACACGACCTTAACGCTTTGCAGGCGTTTGCATTGGGCCACTCTGCCACCGTCGCATTAAACTTTATTAAATAACGAGCAACTCTGCCCGCGTCAGCATCTGTTGAATCTGATCAATCGTTTCAATTACCTTGAGCGCGTCCTGACCTTTGTAACTAGCTACCCAAACGTCATCACCGTCCTGAACAACACCAATAATATGAGCAGTGTTGATGATCACGGGCTTACCCGTGGACACAGCATTCAGTGTGATAAACATTTTGCAACTCCATTTGTTTCGTTGATGATTCTTTATAATCAGGAATAGAACAATTGTCAATCAAAATCATATTCATCAAACGAAAAATCTTCGTTCTGTTGGCGACGGGTGCGGCGGCGGGTGATCTGCTTCACGCCGCGCTTATCACGGCCCCAATATTCATCCCAGTCGTCATCCGAAGAACCGCGACAAGCATTCTTCTTAGAAAACCAGTCATTGGTTGCATGATGGCGAATGCCACGATTATCTTCGTCGGAACCAGTAATAGCAGTCCAACCAGTGCGCTTAGTACGACTCATTTTAAAAAATCCTTGTTATCATCAGTTGATGACATCGGTATAATGTGAGCTACTTTATCTGTCAACACTTATTTTAAAAAAATTTGGCGGAGTGACTGGGACTCGAACCCAGAATACGTTTCGACGCGTATGACGGATTAGCAATCCGCTCCGATACCATTACGGCACCACTCCTATATTTTTTAATTCTTTCTTTTCCCAAATAACTAAAGAATGGGTAAACTGTGACCGTATGTTATGCGTATGTAGTTTTATATACTGTACTTGCAAATTCATGAACAAGTTCATTGAACTCATTATAAATTTTCACCAAATGTCCATAAGTTTTGCTTTTTTCCGTTGCAAAATCATATGCTTCTTTTTCTGATGTAAACGTTAACAGCCCTACGATCAATTCTCCATTTTCCCATCCATGGATACGTACTTTATGTGTATGCCTATTGTACATGTTATTTTCCCAACTTTTTAAATACTGATTTCCAAACTTTAGCAGTTTTACATGTGTATTTATTCAAAGACCACTGATTAAATTTAACATTCAACCATGGGTGACGGTAAACATGAGTTAGAGCATGGGCAATATCTTTACTACTATTCGGGTCTGCTTTTCCTGTCCTCAACCAAGGAATTTCACTCGTCCCAATTATTGGGACTCCCTGACTGATCAGATCAGCACCTACAATATTAAAAGTTTCTGAAAAATTGCACTGCATACCAATATCCATGGATGCACAAACTTTCAGAAATTCTTCTCTTGGTGTCCATACGTGGTTAACCAGTCTATGACCACGCTCATATAAATGCGCAAACAGATGTTCTATATTACTTGCCACTGGCTGACCTTGCATTTCTACGCGACCCGCATTGACATGAAAGCGTACTCTCTTACCGAGGCTTTCCGCAAAGTCTACGGCAGCAATTGCTTGCACCAGATGATTCTTGAGCGGGCGAATTGCACCAAAACAGCCTACATTAATATAATGACTTGATTGATCAATTTTCTTTGGACTTGCGTAATTTTGTGGGTAGAAATTTGGAAGGTAGAGAACTTTCTCATTTACTTCTCTATCTGTCCAATGATGCATTGTTTTTAAGAAAATTTTAACTTCTCTGAACATTCTTGGTGCATTTACTGAAATCAACATATTTCTGATTTTTGAGTATTCACCGATCCAGTTCATCGCAATGCCTTCACCAGCCATAAATGGCATTTCACTATGTAGACGAAGAATCCAAGTTACATCTGGATGTAGCTTTTGCAGGATTTCAAACTTACTTGGAACAACCCAGAGAGCCTCAATAATTACGTGAGTAGGTTTATGTCTGTTTACGAGACTATCAATACAGTTATTGTCAATCGCAACTTCCATTGCAGATTCAATGCCAATATCATTAAGCATATCGCTTACAAAAGAGGCGGAGTTATATAACCCGGTGCTTAATCCAACGTGCTTACCATCGCGATCTTCATTGTAATTATCCTTACGTTTCAGGACAAATAAAACTTTCATTGCAGTCGTTTCCTATTGATGGCGGAGAGGGTGGGATTCGAACCCACGGTAAGGTTGCCCCTACGTCTGATTTCAAGTCAGGTGCCTTAATCCTCTCGGCCACCTCTCCGTATACGTATTTAACTGCAATAGCTGTTATCAAAATATTTTGTCTCTGAGACTCCCACCCAGATTAGGGTTCAATCACCACCCCTAGTCCCCCGCAGTTGATGCACTATCACCATGTCATTACCTACCCTCGCGACTGGGTTCATGGGTATAGGGGGCTTTCGCATTCTTTAAACTTGTCCGAACTTTGCCTTCAGTTTTTCATATTCCTTGCGATCATGCTCTTCTTGTTGCATCTTTTTCTCATTTTCTTGTTTAAGGCGATGATCGTATTCCAAATCAGTTTCAAGCCGATCACCGTAAACCTGATACGAGGGAGGGCAAGAACAATCATGGTAACAACCACAATCGTTAACTGCATTCAGACGAAGATCAGTAAACTCGGGATAATCTTTCTTGATTCGTTTAAGAGTATCAATCAGACTATCAATATGAGTTTCAACGTAAACTGTACGAGTTCTTGTATATGAAATAATTGACGATCCCCAGTTTGTTTCCCGAATAACAGGCTCACCAACGGGGCAAGTAATAATTTTCTTAGTCATGATACATCCTTAAATATGGTGGACGCAACTGGGTTCGAACCAGTAAGGCTTGCGCAGGACCGTCCCTATTACATCTCGACACCCATTCGATACGTTGGCTACGACCCAACCCAATGCTACGCCCATTAAATTTGAAAATAATATTTTTAATTTCATTTATTATCACAAAATAATAAATACAAGTGGTAATCAAAGAATTCCCGCTCTTTGAAACCCAGTCTATAGAGGAAAACTTAGGCTGTCCCACAAAGTTATTTATAGAGGAACAAGCCAATGGCAACAAAAAATAAAGTATGTTGTGTATTATGTAGAAAAGAAATCACAGCAAATAATATAAAAAATCACCACAACTCTAAAGTGTGTATCGCTCCCAAAATTCAGTCTGAATTTAACAAAGATAATAGTTGCATGTTCTGTGGTAAAATTTACAAAAATAAACTTGCAATCAGTAAACATCAACCATACTGTGTGCGTAACCCAAATCGCAGTGATAAACCGTTCAGAACAGCATCACCAATACATCGCACGGAAGAATATCGGGAATCACAACGCCAAATAAGACTCAAAAATAGTTACATATACGAAGATTCTGCATTTATAGAAAAACAAAGACAAAATTCATTGGCGTACTACACTGATCCGCTCGCACGAGAAAAAACTGCAAATGCCATGCGATTAGCAGTGCTTAATAATCCAGAATCATATTCATCAAAAAATATAGGTGGCAGAGTAAAAAGTTATGTGTTTAATGGGATGACCTTCAAAGGAACATGGGAACTCGCGTTCGCCAAATATCTGGTATCTAATAATATACCATTTATACAACCTTTATCCATACCATACATTGATGCTAATGGAAAAACTCGTCAATATTTCCCAGATTTTTTATTAACAGAAACAAACGAATATGTTGAAGTAAAAGGATTCATCAGAGACAAAGATTATTTCAAATGGAACGCAAGCGATAAACCATTATTCCTTCTAATGAAAAGTGAGATAACTCAAATAAATAATGGTGATTTCAATTTAAACAATTTGTTACTGTGGAAAGATAAATTGAATTGTTTATGTGGTGGGCGAGGAGGGATTTGAACCCCCGACCTGTCTCTTATGAGGAGATAGCTACTAACCAGACTGAGCTACTCGCCCGCACTATTATACAATCTAACCAATTGATCTACAGGAGCATTATTTTAAAAAGATTATGGTCTCAGAACTACCAAGACCATAATCTCATCAGGATTTTGTTATTCGCTTACCAGTTCGCGGCGAGCCTTCGTGTTATACGGAGTGAACTCGTACTTGTTCAGAATACGATTGGTATAGACCGGGACGACATTGCCATCCTTCATCTTCATGTACGTGAAGAGACCAGCCTTGCGAACCACTTCGCCAACGAAGGGACGACCACGACCAGCAGTGCGCTTGAAAGTATACATTTCACCGATATCCATTGTAAATCTCCATTTGTTTAGCGAAGCGACATTGCCTTGCTGATGGACTCTTATTAATTCATTGAATGGGTGCTGTCAATAACTTTTTTTCGTTTTTTTCATTTTTTTTCATTTTTTATTTTGGTGGGTGAGGTAGGATTCGAACCTACAATGTTTACCACACGGGACCCGATTTACAGTCGGGAGCAGAACATACCATATCTGCAACTCACCCTTATTTATTTTTACCACAGTAAGTGTCTGTTTGAGAATGACAATTGGGACATAACATGCGAAGATTCTCTAATTTATGATTATGAGAATTTCCATCAATGTGATCCAAATGCATAACTAAAGGGTTGCCATTCCATTCTACGATACCGCAGTTTTGGCATTTGTTCTCAAAAATTCTTTCTTTCAGTAATCTTTTTTTTAACTTAATAGTGGGATATTGAGGATGTTTGTCCTGTAAAATATCATCGAGAATAAATTTACCATTGTTGTTGCCACCGTTTTTAAACGTTAAATTAAGTCTTTGGGCGCGCCTAAAAATTGTTATAATAGGCACGCCAAATTTAACTGCCAATCTGCCAAGATATGGATCATGATTGTACGCATCAATCAGTTCAGCATCAGTAAATTTATGTTCATTATGTTTTTGTTTCATATAAAAACTCCTTCAAAGTTATTTATACAAAACGGTTTTCAAAACCAACAATTAACACACGTGGAGGAAGTTGAAACTCTGGATACATGATTCGCGGTCCACATATTTACAAACTATCGGCTTTACCTTCCCATTAACTCACAGAAACTGCTTTAGCCATCCATCAGCAAACTTTTGAACCTCTGGATCAGCATTTAAATAAAGTTTCATATCATTGATTGCATCAAGCGTATCCAAGATGTCGTCTTCATCAATCCCTGATTCCCGTAGACCGTTTAGATAAGTAGTCAGTCCATCTCCTATAGATGGATTTACCTGTTGTTCTTTCACGTTCCTCTTACTAAAGTCTACAGTAATAACATTATTCATATTTTTTCCTTGAATTATTATAAAATGGATGCCCCTTAAGGAATCGAACCTTAATTGACGGAATCAGAATCCGCTCTCTTACCGATTAGAGGAAAGGGCAATGAATAAATGGTGAAGCATGTCGGACTCGAACCGACTTTATTCCTGACTGAAAATCAGGTGACCCAACCCGTTAGCCGTATGCTCCATTATACTATCAATATCCAATACACAGAAGGGTTCCGGTTTATCAGTCCGGTGGATTTTGGCCGTTCATTTCCATGTATTGAATTTATTAAACCTGTTACGCTATTACTGCAACGTAGAGTTTGGATTTGAACCAAAACCTCCGCCCTATCTTCCCCCGAAAAGGTTATTGTCGGGCAGCGCACTACCGGATTATACTACATCTACTTTCAACGCTTGCAATCGTAGGTCGCAGTAATAGCATAACAAGTCTAAACTGATTAGAAGAAAGCTGTCCGGAATCGAACCGGCTTTCGTGCTATACCACATATCCACCACGGACCTAGTAGCTACTATAGGTTACAGCATTCATCTAATCAGTTTGGTGCGGATGGCGGGACTCGAACCCGCACGGTCAAAAGACCACAAGATTTTAATAGGCGAGGATTCCGGATTCGCACCGTCAGTCTTCCTGTTCTACGTTTTCACGCTTTCCTCGGTCTCGGGCGTCTACCAATTCCGCCACATCCGCATTAATTTTGGTATTCTTTCCACGATACGTGTCAGTTTTAGCATGACAGTTCGGGCATAACATTTTTAAGTTTTCCAACCTATGATCATGTGGGATTCCATTAACGTGATCAACTTCTAATGGTATAGGATCACCTAGCCACTCAGTAAGTCCACAAGATTCACAACGATGTTCTTTAACGTGTTCTAGTAGGAGACGCTTTCTCAGCTTATTACTCTGATATTGGGGATGGTTTCCTTCCAATATTTCCACCAAAGGAATAGCTGGGTTCTTTTTTGTAGTTCCCTTCCCAGCTTGGTTTGGATTGAATACTCCCAATCTTTTGGCATGTATCCTAAATGTACCATATTGCATTCCAAGTGAGGCGGCGGCTTTAGTAACCGAAGATGCAGTAGTCGCCGCCTCAATGATTTCTTCATCAGTTCTTTTTATTCGTGCACCCATTACATAGACTCCAAAGATTGTTTATCTCTCGTGTCTATTTATCTGTAATACACAAATACTATTATTTTCCAACAATGTCAAAGAACTAGAAAGCGTTTCCACTCTCTGTCTTACCGTTATATGACATTGTTGGGGTATTGTCAAGAAGTTTTTCAAACAATTTGGCACGTTCTGTAGGAGTCGAACCCACGCTTGCTGGGTTGGAGCCAGCCGTGCTGCCGTAACACTTAGAACGCATGGTATTTAATCAAAAAGTGACAACACCGGAATCAATCACAGGATGTTCATCATCTGTGCGATCAACCATAGTATAAGTAAATTTATAAGTGCCAAGTTCTTTAAGCATTTCTGCTACCGCGTCAAGAGAGAAATCTTTGCATGAATACAAATCAAATTTGTAATAAGAAGGCTCACCTGACCAAAAATGAATGGTCGAATGGCTGGTGGTAATTCCTACTATACCAGTTACTCCTTCATTTCCTTCATCGTCACACCATACACAAATTGGGTCAATTAATACTTTCATATCAACTGCTTCAACCAAACGGCTGAACCAATCCGCAAGGAATGTAATATACTCTGCCGCTGGGGCTTCTGCTAGGTATCCTGTAACGAGGATGTGCTTGTTAACTTGTGCCAACTCATAAAACCTTTCTTCTCAATTCTACTGTCAGACAGTTATATATTTATCATAAAATGAAAAACTACAGACACTTAGTCTGTAGTTTTTGCTGAATGTGGTACCTGGTGAAAGATGGTACCCGAGGCCAGGATTGAACTGACGACATTCTGCGTGTAAAGCAGACACTCTACCACTGAGTTACTCGGGCATTAACTAATATTATGTTTGTACTCTCTCAAGTACGTGTTACGTTTAGTAATCTTTTTGTATCTTGACCCTTGACCTTTACTACCGTGATTGTCAGTCTGAGAATGACAATTGGGACATAGAAGTCTCAAGTTTGCTGGGAGATTGTTATCGCTATTTCCATCTATATGGTCAAGATGTAATGTTAATGACTTTCCGTTCCAGCTATTACCTAATCCACAGTCTTCACAAGTTTCTCTGCGCTTCTCAACTAAATATTTCTTAAGCGTAGAAGGATCAACCCCTCCACCTTCTTCAATTCTAGGAACAGTCTGCGTTTCCCACTTATGCTTACCTTGACAAATGTTGTTACAATACTTATTATGAGTACTGCGACTCCATCTATTTTCTTTACCACATGCTAAACAATAAAATACTTTCATAGTAGACCTCTACTTTATTTAGTCTAGGTCTACTGAATTGTAATTTATGGTCGGGAATGTAGGATTCGAACCTACGGCCCCCTGCTCCCAAAGCAGGTGCGCTACCAGACTGCGCCAATCCCCGATTAAACTATTTAGAAGAACACACTTACTGACACTACATTCTAACCTTCGATCAGCGGGAAGCCATAACCCTTACCTAATGGGTGAAGTGTGTTCATCTAAAAATTCTATGTTGTTTGGTGGAGATAGTCGGATTCGAACCGACCTGAATATCCTCGGTGCAAGCGAGGCGTCCACCCCTAGCAGACCCTATCCCCATTTATCTTTTATGTATTTATCAATCTTGTCTTGTATCAAAATTTTATGTTTACTGTGCATATAATGGTGATGAGTAGGACATAAAGGAACTAAATTCTTAGGATCGTTATCATAGTGGTTCTCATTCACGTGATGAACTGCTACTACTTTATCCTCTCCACATACCACACACTCTTTAATATGATTTCGCCAAGCAATTGTCCTATATGACAGAGAATCATCATCGTAATAATTTTTCGATTTTGCCTTACCTCCAATTGAGTTGGCACATGATCTGCTGCAAAAATATTTTTCTTTGCTGGGGAAGCGTTTTTCACGCTCATTCACAGTAAACGTTTTATTACAGTTATCGCATACTACCTCATAATCACTAAGTTTTCCTAATTTTTCATCAATCCTAGAATTCTGTGCTTTTTTTAAATTTTTATAGGAATTATTTTTGGAAGGATTCTTGTCACAATGACGGGAATGATTCGCTTTATCAGTGTTCCTATCAAAATTAAATTCTAAGTTGCAATGCTTACAATTCCACATATATACTCCTATAGGAGTATTTATGCTTTGCATAAAGGTGCAATTAATTATATCTCCCCATGAAACTATTTATACATTGACAATAACACAGAAAAATTACTGTGTCAAGTAAAAAATGGCGGTCCCGGCAGGATTCGAACCTGCACTTACCCGATTAGAAGTCGGGGGCCTTATCCAGTTAGACGACGGAACCAGTTATCTTTAACATGTCCCGAATATAGCACGAATAATGCTATTGTCAAGCACTTTGTTACATTTAGTTTGGAAGTTGCGATGACTGAGTGTTAAAATCTACCGTATGCGCAACGATTGCCTGTTTAAACTTATTAAATTCAATTTCAGCAGCATTGCTTGCTTCCTGAGCAGCATCAATTGCTACTTGATGCAAATCACGAGACTTAACTAGTGCGTCTTGTAACATGCCTTTGATGCGTGTTACTTCTTCATTCGCAGCAAGTGCATCTTTATGTGCCTGCTCGTAGATACTCTTGGCATCTTTGATGACAACCTGTTCGGCTTCTTGAACAGCATCATCTACTGCAGATTCTGTTTTATTCCAGAGTGTTTCGATATTTGAAAACAATCCCATGTCAGTTTTCCTTTACTTATAACTTATCCATTATTTAGTAAAGGAAAACTGACACTATAAATTATGGTGCCCGCACGAGGATTCGAACCCCGGACCTATTCATTACAAGTGAATTGCGCTACCAACTGTGCCATACGGGCGAAATTTGGCTCCTCAGGTTGGACTCGAACCAACGACATTCGGTTTAACAGACCGATGCAACTACCACTGTGCTACTGAGGAATGAACTCTTAGTAATATTTAATCGTGTTTAGCAGTGTCGGATTATTTTTCTACACTGATAGATCAATAATCCGACTGTGCTTCGGAACACCAGAAAGTAGATACTCCATCTGACATCCGAGAATGTTGCGATTTTGGAGAATCAAATTTTCAAAGTGATTTGGGACATAAGGAATATAAAGAAGTTCCATACGGGCTTCTCTAAGTGACTTACAACCTTTCTTTTGGTTACATGGCAAACATGCAGTGACTACGTTGGACCACTCATCCTGACCACCATGGTAGCGAGGAAGAATGTGATCACGGCTAAGTTCACGGTGGTTTGCGAAATGATTACCACAATAAGCACAAATGTTACGGTCACGAGCGAACAGCGTTCGGTTCGTGAGAACGACTTTGTTGTGCTTGTTAAAATCAAATCCATGACCTTTAACAGCAATGATACTTGCCGCTTCAAGATAACTTTGTGAACCGTCGCGACGAGTACCACCACGATACTTGGCAACTACATCACCCATAGCCCATGCCACGAGGTCCTTCGCATAATACGAAATTGCTTCGTCGTGGGTGACCCACGTGCGAGGGACACCCGAAATGTCTAGTGCTAGTACTGCCATAAAAACTCCTGTTTGCTTTCTTTAGTTATTTAGACTGTGTTTCCTTCTTAGTCTACAATGTTTCTTTGTGCAAGCGAAATCTATAAATAGATAACAACTTTTTTGAATTTATTTGGTGCCTATGAGAGGACTTGAACCTCCATGACCTTTCAGTCGCCACCCCCTCAAGATGGTGTGTATGCATTCCACCACACAGGCATTATTTTAAAACTGTTCTAGAATATACTCACGAATTGCAGAAGGAGTCGTAGAAACTCCCGGATGCGTGACCAAAATACCATCATGATATACTGGCTCATTGCAACAATCACAATGTACTACAATATCAACAGATTTGTCAATCTGTTCATTAGGAATACGCTTTGTTTTGCGTGTCTCAAGATTGCGAATCTCAGTAACAGACTTACCGCGAAACCAAGAATATTCCACGCCATTCACGTTGATAGTGCGAGAACCTTTACGCTTTTGTGTCATGTCAATTTTCCTTTGTTACTTGACTATTAAAAGTTGGTGCACCCGGAGGGACTTGAACCCCCAACCGTTCGGTAATCTGGGGATTAAATTTGGTGCTTCCGTCGAGACTTGAACTCGAACCAACCCCTAATCTGGGCATCCGGGATATAAATCCGGTCGTGCTACCTTACACTACAGAAGCAAACTTGATAAGTATTAGTGAATATATTTCTGGTGCTGATAAGAAGAATTGAACTCCTGTCAACGGGTTACGAATCCGTAGTAATACCACTATACTATATCAGCACGAATTGAATTTGTAGTGGACCCCTTACCACAACATAAAGGGCATTATGCGGAATTTATTAGCGCCTCCGCGTATGGATAGTAAACTATCCTTTGGGTACGTAGTTGAAGTCGTTGTCAAATGGTTTTCATGTTGCGTACTCAAACCGTCATCCGTTACTGTGCTTCGCTTGGCCAACTATGACACAGTGACTCTTACTTCCTACGTCCACTACAAAACTTGAATTAGATAAATACTCTACTAACGAGGTAAATACCAATGGATATTGATCAATTCAAAAAACTAATGATGATCTGCGAAAACCGTGATCTAAATAATCCTAATATTGAATATGAGGATGTATCACCAAGCAAGGTTATTGCAAAACTTTATAGTTATAAGAGTCAGACATACACTAAACTCGCTCAGAAACTCCAACGGATGGAAGCACTCACTGAGGAAATGAAGCAACTCAAAGACGAAATAAAACAACATACTAGAGAAGATGTTGCTGATTTGTTTGATGCAGAAGATGCTGCTCGTACTCGTGTCATTGAAACTGTTAGTTTCATTTTTAATCTCACCAAAGACCCTAAAGTAACAGAAACTCCAAAATACAAAGATATTCTTAATGAACTTGAACAACATCTAACACCTCAACTTATCAAAGTATTAGAAGGCATCAAAAATCAAGAAGAAATGCTTACTAAAACTCAAAAAAGTCCTGCGTTATCGGTGAAACCAGTAACCGAAGGTGCTATTGGGAGCATTTTTGCCCGTCTCAAGCAAGCAGTCTATTCTTGGGCTAAAGGATATGACAATAAACTTGATGCTCTTAAAGCAGAAGCGAATTTATAACATGAACATGAGAGACCTTATTAACATAATAGAATCAAATATTGTTGATTTTGATTCTGCAAAAAAAGACAAAGAACTGCGTGGATTTCATAAAGATTTTATGAATAAAGTCCAAACTGGCGTAAGAGGTGCCCATGCTGCGATGGCAGCAATGAACGAACAAGGACTTTTTGATGATCTTCCTGTCGGAAGTAGGATTCGTCTACCAAAAGGCGGAAGTTACAAAGTCATTCGTCATCTTGTTACGCGTTCAAAAACTGGAAAAGAAAGCACACTTTCAGCAAATTTCCGAAAAGAACGTGGATTTGGTCCTGCCTATTTTTTACAAACCGAAGACGGATTCTATACTCCATTGGTAATTCTCAGAAGAGAAGATACAAATGGCGACTATGAGGAAGGAAGTCATAACTTGGACAAACTTATAAACTTTGAAACTGGCGAGAAACGCTACGTAAAGTTTACTGGACCACAAAGATAACTGGTGCCCCGAGAGGGACTTGAACCCCCACGCCTTTTGGGCAAGATGGTTTGAGCATCTCGCGTCTACCGATTCCACCATCGGGGCATTAAATTAGTTACTATTAAAGTCGTTCAGAACGATAGTATTAATTACTTCACCTTCAAGAAGTAAATTAATTGTGGTCTGATCTGGATGTAGGTTATAAATATCTGACTGAATATCAAATGACATTGATAGATTGTTGCTCAGATATTCTTTAATTTGTGCTTGTAATTTTGGGTCCATTATACTCTCCTATTATGAGAGTATTTATCGCGATATAAAATGGATGAAAACGATCTGCACCGCTCGGGCTAGTCAGAATGTTTCTCGTTTTCCCTTTCACGATACTCGTGAAACGTTTTCCATAGTAAAATAGCTGGATACACGTTTTTATAGAGACCGTCCCCATCCTGTGCCACAACTAACAACCTGATAAGAGTTGCCTTGCGCGACATGAATCGTCTACTCTGTTCTCAAGCTAATCACACTTGAGCAAAACTTGGTACGGATGAAGGGACTCGAACCCCCACGATGTGAATCGCCAGGACCTAAACCTGGTGCGTCTACCAATTCCGCCACATCCGCATGTTAAATATATTTACTCGCCGCAACTCTTATCTCAAATAAAGTTGCTGATCCTTGACACAAGGACTGCTACAGCCTTCGGGTACATAGGAGAGAATTGAGAATGTCCCCTATCACATACGGCATACTGTACACACACGAATAGTTCTGGTGCCAAAGGAGGGAATTGAACCCCCGACACGCGGATTTTCAGTCCGCTGCTCTACCAACTGAGCTACTATGGCGTTAAACTTATTAGAAGAACACACTTACTACTCTCCATGTATCAGGGTAGCTATTTCCCTAACCCACTTCATTGAGCCAGCGTCCTGTTTTTTAAATGTGTTCATCTAATAAGTCTATCATATAGATAAACTTTTCAGAAATGCAAATACTTCTTCTTCGGAATGATAGATGGCATGATGAGATACCGGACGAGTTAACGCCACCTGATAATTATCACCAAACTTTCTTATTATTCCAAAACCCTCAAATCTACCATGACCCGGAGAACGATTGTTCCAGCGAGTACGATAACCATAAGGAAAAGATTTACATTCATATGTTGCACCGAGTATTTCGGCACATTTTTCATAGAACATTATCTTTCTTTCTTTAAACGGAGAGTTTCACCAGTCACTATTCCATAAAACGAATAATTACAGCCCACTCACAATGCTCTAACCTTGGTGACGCATGAGGGAGTCGAACCCTCTTTATGTCGGAGTGAAGTTCCGCTGACCCAACCACTTAGCCGTATGCGCCATTTAAACAATCTTGGGAACGGTTTCAGCATAACCTGTATTCCGCCCAAGCAGTCAGTTGGCGCTCTTAGGACCAATGACCAATTCTTAAACTACTTTGAAGAACACTGTGGAATCGTCATTCCCTAATATTATTGGATTCGAACCAATCGCTCGCCATCACAGGCAGGAAGTCACCGATGCTTCTCAATATTCAGTATTCATCAAAACAGTCTTATATTTCAAGGGAGTCCTTTGAATACGGCCCATATCTCCGTACCGTAAGGTCCTAGCTCACAAAGTCTAGAGTCGCAGGAACTCCCTTGAAACAATTTCTAATCAACAATGTCAAAGAATAGAGAGTCTCTTTCGTCGCTCTCTATGAACCCACAATAGCGTGATGATTGGGGTATGTCAAGCACTATTTTTTATTATTTTACAATTTTTACTTGATATCCAAGCAATGCTTCAATTTCTGCAATGGTAAGTTCTTGGACAGCGGTGGTTCTGCGTTTATGGTCTGCTTGTGTCACATGGACATCATTCAGATACCAGAACTTGGAGCCATCTGCCCGTTCAATAGCAGGTCCATCTTCGCGATGGAGTTTGTTATTCAGCCACCATTCCTTGGTACCATCTGCACGTTCAATAGCAGGTCCATCTTCGCGATGGAGCTTGTCATTCAGATACCACCACTTGGAACCATCTGCATATTCAATGGCAGGTCCATCCTCGCGATGGAGATTGTCATTTAGATACCACCACTTGGAACCATCTGAGTATTCAGCAGCAGGTCCATCTTCGCGATGGAGTTTGTTCTTCAGATACCATTCACAACCACCTGCCCAAACGTTAACGGTATATTCAATCATTTCATGTTCCTTTTTGGGAATGTTGCTCTCTATGAAAAGTGTTCTACCTACCATATACGATAATGTCAAGCATAAAATTTCAGTTTAGTAAATTTTCTTTTCTGCAATATACACTTTCACTGTAATATCCATTTGACTCACCAAGGAACCGAATATCCACATACCCCTTAAAAGTTGCGAATTTGTAAAAGGTCCAAGTATAACTTTCAGCACTACACGTGCCGGGGTCATCAAAATTGCTTTCTTCGTGGGATATCAATAACGGAAGCCCTTCAAGGTCTTCAATGTCACCAATAATTTCTTCAACACGAACGTCTTCGCAACAGTCCTGATCATGATAAAGTGTATATCGCACTGTTTCGTTTTCAAAAATTACTTCGGTTCCAGTAGAATATACATTTTTAAATAAATGTCCAACCATTTCGGAAACATTCACGTGTGTATCATTCCATCCCATAACTTTTCCTTTGTATAATGTGGTGAGGGCGACCAGATTCGAACTGGCAAAGGCTGTTACTAGAGCATTACCAATAGCCGACATCAGGTTCAAAGACTGCCGCGAGTCTACAAAAAATACCCCTAGTCACTTACGAACAGTCCCGGATTTTACTCCAATCGTTCCTTACTTTAACGACGCGTATACCTTATTTCCGCTACGCCCTCATAAACTTGGTGGCCCCATCGGGACTCGAACCCGGTTCTCCAGCTTGAGAGACTAGTGTCCTAACCATGTCAGACGCTGGGGCCATTAAACTTGGTGGAGATGATGAGAATTGAACTCACAAAGTCCGCACTGCCAGCGCAAACCCCGTCCCAACGGCATCCCCGATTATTATGGCGGAAACGGTGAGATTTGAACTCACGATACCTTTCGGTATGCTACATTTCGAATGTAGTGTAATAAACCAGACTCTACCACGTTTCCACAATTTCCATCACGATTTGTAAATATTTGGTAGTTTGCTGATCGTATACAGGTTTGATCATCGTTTTTTCCATCTACCTAACGTGTTGGGTGAGTGGCCGCACCTCATATGCAGTCCTCTGTATTTTCATCCTGTCCCTCCACTTTTAAACTCGCGAGGGGATTGACTCCCCTCTTCCTTTGATGAATTGATGTGCAATATTCATCAAAGAGTATTAGTAAAATTGGTGGCAGGACAACTCCTCAACCTCAATTAGACATATACAGACTCGCGAAGTCCTTCAGTACGAATGAAGTATCATTAGAACTACCTTTAAAATAAAGGGTTTAGACAATGTTAACTAGTATAGTCCAAATTCCTGCCGTTTTTGGTGAAGCTATTATCATTTATTATACATTTGATCTTAATTACAAGAATTTAAAAATGATGGTCTCTGTCATAATGCATTTCGCTTAGAACAAATGGTGTTAGCATTGCCACACAAATTATTAAGCCCGTGAGAATATACATAATAATCTCCTTTATATTACATTATTTATACAAAAATATCACATTTTAACAAAAGTGTAACAATTGTAATTAGCAATAATGGTCTAGGTGAAGAGACTTGAACTCCCATGATGCCCTCGCCCCAAACGAGGTGGCTTACCAATTAGCCCACACCTAGATAAAAAATATGCAGTTTAGGTGGATGGGACTCGAACCCATAAATGCCAGAGATAGTCACATACTCTGAAAAATCCGGTTTCAGGGTATCAGTGACAATTTCCCTTTAGCCAGATGTGTATACCTTTCCACCACCGGTATCTTTCGTCTAAACTGCATAATTCTGGCGGAGTCGGTGGGATTCGAACCCACGGTACCCTGTTAGGGTACGCTACATTTCCAATGTAGTACCATCGGCCTCTCGGTCACGACTCCGTTATATGGCGGCTCCATTTGTTTTTCTCCGTTGTTCCTGATTATGGAAGTCAGAACCAGCATGATGGAGCCATAAGATTGGAGCCAGGAGGAGCCGTATGTTCGTCGCAGCATACGCGATGGCCCGTACCCGGCATAATAATATCTATGTCACATTGCGACGAAAACATAGATTTCAAAATGAAGCAGCGGCAACGATTCATTCGTCACTATTTGGTGCACCAAATATTGGTGTCACTCGCCGCCATAGACTGGTGCATCCTGATGGTTTCGAACCAACGACCTTCTGCGTGTCGAGCAGATGCGCTACCACTGCGCTAAGGATGCGTTAGGCGCGCAAACGAAAAATAAATTTGATGATAAATCCGATGACGATACATGTAACACCTGTCACCAAAATGGCAAGTGGAATCTGATTGTGGGTTGCGAGAAAATGAACCCACAATCCCAAACCACCAAGTGCACCTGCAACTAAGATGGAGACACCAAGAATGATCAGGGCTATGCCAAGCATTCTGCCATACGGATTAATAAGATTAAAGTCTATCATGAAACTATTTATCATTTAACGCACTGAATTTGGCGTACCCTGTAGGAGTCGAACCCACGCTAACTGGGTTGGAACCAGTCGTGCTACCGTAACACTTAGAATACATTAAACTGGCTGACTTAGCAGGACTCGAACCTGCATACCCCTTTCGGGGAATACACGGCGTTAACAGCGCCGCCTCTTACCATTAGAGTATAAGCCAATGATATATCAGATGTCCTTTCGGCAAAAGTCCTAGCCTCCATCTATCTTTTCACGTTTTTCAACGCACTGGCTATTCGAGGACTACTCCTTAGATGATGCATGTTATCCTAGATGCGGATTATAGCAACATTTCCGATATTTTAAACTGGTGTGAGAGGATGGATTCGAACCATCAGGCATCCGGATTTCAAACCTGCCTCGCACCGTGCGCTACGAACTGTCATTACGCGTTAGACAGTCACCTCACATAAAACTGGGGTGATTGACGGGTATCGAGCCCGCAACTCCGGATTCACAATCCAGCATGTATCCATTAACACCTCAACCACCATAAAAT
>Ga0208499_1000017_pt1 | contig 88463 bp, 105 predicted proteins | sample CryBogCBE07Jul09_FD_185504 | JGI IMG/M metagenome (GOLD analysis project Ga0208499, IMG submission 185504) | Freshwater microbial communities from Crystal Bog, Wisconsin, USA - CBE07Jul09 (SPAdes) (version 2) | ecosystem: Environmental > Aquatic > Freshwater > Lake | place: Crystal Bog... | reverse complement strand
GTGATATTGTGTTAGATGGTTATAAATCACATGGTACTATCAAGGCTGAAATGGCAGTATGAAGCCAACCGTATTCTACGTGAAATGGGCAGGGACATTTGGCAGTTTGTTAACTGTATTTTTAACTAGCCATGATTTCATACCATATAATAAATATGCAGGGCTTGCTACTGCTATTATGTGGACTACTAGTGGAGTATTATGGAAAGAAGCCGCACTAATTATCCCCAACATTGTTATTGCATTGATTTATTTGTCAGGTATACTTAAATGAAAATTGTAAAAACTAAAGTACATTCAATTAGAATGGGTGACGTTGAGGATCCTGATTTGTTTGTAGCACAGCCTATTTGGGAATGGCAACAAACAGAAGCAGGAAAGTTTGTTATGGAAAATAGTAAGCAACAGCCTGAATGGCATCGAAGGACTGATCCATACAACTATGGTTATCATTATGATATCGTAGCATATTTAGAAGAAAAAGATTTAACATTTTATAGGTTGAAACACGAATGAGAATTTTAGTAACCGGCGGCCTCGGTTTGATAGGTCACAATGTAGTAGCACGTTTAGAAAACTTAGGACATGAAGTTTCTATTACAGATACCCGAACTAATTATGGATTGGTTCCGCAAGACGAACTTGATTACCTTGTGGCAGAACGATTAAAGAAAATTAGTACTACTGCAATTCATAGAATCGATATCAGTGATGTTGAAGGAATGAATTGGTTATTTGACAAATATAAGCCTGAAGTAGTGATTCATATGGCAAGTTTCCCCCGTCAAAAAGTTGTCAATGCTAATCCCATGATTGGTGCAAGAACAATGATGGAAGGTTTAATGAATCTATGTGAATTGAGCAAGAAATATTCAGTAGATAGATTTATGTATATTAGTTCAAGTATGGTCTATGGAGACTTTACTGATGATGTTACAGAAGATGCCATTTGTAAACCACAAGGCCAATATGGCATTATGAAATTAGCAGGAGAACATGTTGTCAAAGATTACACGCGCCGAGGTTGTTTTAACTATACTATTGTGCGTCCTAGTGCTGTATACGGCCCGCTTGACGTGGAAGATAGAGTTATTGCAAAGTTTATGCTTACAGCCATGCGAGGAGGAACCCTCAAGGTCAACGGAGCCGGTGAAACCCTCGACTTCACTTATGTGGACGATGCGGCAGACGGAATTGTCGCAGCCTCACTTAGTCCATATGCAACAAACAAAACATACAACATCACAAAAAGCCACAGTAGAACTCTAATTGATGCTGCCGAATTAGCAGTAAAGATTGTAGGCAAGGGTAATATCGAAGTGCGCGGTAAAGACGCAGATTTCCCAAGCCGCGGTGCATTAAATATTGATAATGCAAGAAAAGATTTTCAGTTTGATCCGAAGGTCGATGTAGAAGAAGGGTTCGAAAAATATTATGAGTGGCTTACAAATTCCCCATTTTGGTCTGCAAAGACAATACAGTAACTTAAAAGCAGAATTATTATTTGCCACCGATCAAGTACTCAGAAGTGGGTGTTTGGTCGGCGGACCTTATACTAATAAGTTTGAACAGTGGCTTAAAGATTACACAGGCGCGCAATACGCACTAACTGTACATAGCGGAACACAGGCTTTAGAAATGATTGCTAGATTTCATTATCTAGCAAACAATCCTTTTGACTTTAATATCAAACCTAAAGTTTATATCCCCAATGTTACATATCCTGCCACATTAAACGCATTCATCAACACAGGTTGGGATATTGAACTATGTGATACCGATAGCAATGGCTTAATCAATGTATCAAACACAGATAGTTTAACCTATAAATGTTTTGTAGGACTATATGGTGCACCACAAACATATGATATTCCCTCTGATGTAATTGTTGACGGGGCACAACACTGGCTAGTCGCTGATGGCAACTTTGGTGAGGGCATGGCAATCAGTTTTGACCCTACAAAGAACTTAAATGCAAGTGGCAACGGTGGTGCTATTGTAACTAACAACGAAGAATTGTATGAATATGCAAAACGTTATAGAGACAATGACAAAGGGTACAATGAATATGTAGGCACTAATAGTAAATTAAGCGAACAAGATGCCGCTCACTTGTTAGTACGTGCACAATATATTAGTGCTTGGCAAAAACGTAGAGAAGTCACACGCTTATATTACTGTGATCAATTTAAAAATGCACCAATGAAATGTTTAAGCGCAGGATTTAGAACTCATGCTGATCAAAAGTTTGTAGTATATACAAAGCAACGAGATCAACTAAAACAATACTTAACAAATAAGGGCATTGAAACTAAAATTCACTATGAACGTGCACTAAGCGAACTACCTATTGCTAAGCCATATATTAAACCAACTATGTTAGCGACCAGTGTGTTCTTAACTAGGGGAGTACTAAGTCTGCCTATTTACCCCGAACTAACAGATGGAGAAATTGAATACATTGTACAAAGTGTTTTAGAATTTTTTGCTAAATAAGAGTACAATGTGGTTACTCAACTTTATCCCCGATAGTTTCCTTCACTTTATAGTACTAGCAGTATTATTCAGTGGTATAGGATTATATGTAGCAGGCCTAATTATGAATTTTTGGCTTGCTACATTGCCATACAGAGAGCCTGTAAGAATAATTTCAACTATCCTTACTATTGCAGGTGTATATTTCTACGGTAGCTACGACACAGAAATGGCCTGGCGCAATAAAATGGCTGAGGCACAAGCAAAAATAGCACAAGCCGAAGTAGAATCGCAAAAACAAAACGTTCAAATCGTCACTAAAGTTTTGACTAGGAAACAAGTAGTTCAACAAAAAGGTGATACTGTTGTGGAATATATTGACAGAGAAGTTACAAAATACGATAGTGAATGCAAGATTCCTGACGTATTTGTCAAGGCCCACAATGATGCGGCAGCACAGCCTGATTTTAGAATCATAGGAAAGGCTTCAGATAAGAAATGAGAAGTCTAATAGTTTTAAGTTTAGTATTGTTAACAGGATGTGCAACTTCAGTTCCTGTAGTACCCAAGTTTCCTGATGTTCCCGACACATTACTTGTACCCTGTCCTGAACTAGAAAAGTTACCCGATCAGACTAAATTAAGCGAAGTTGATGAAGTTGTAGTCAGAAACTATACAACTTACTATAAATGCGCAGTTAATAATGATGGTTGGATTGAATGGTACAACACTCAAAAGAAGATTTTTGACAATATCCCCAAATAAGTATTTGTGATAAATACATGATAGGAAGATTATCATGGCTATACAAGAAATTATTAATATAGGCACTAGCCCAAATGACGGGCAAGGTGACCCGTTACGCACGGCGTTCAACAAGATTAATGACAACTTCACTAATCTTTTTGCTAGTTTTACCAATTTCAGCAACGTATTGACTACAGGAAACACAGCAGGACAAATCATCTTTGAATCTCCTGCAAATACTTTTAGTCAAGGCCAATTCTATATTCAATCTACAGATACATCTACCTCAGACAGTCAAACAATTCAATTATATTCTCAAGTAAGCGCAGATTCAAGCAATGTGAAATTCACAGCATATGGTTCAACATTTTTTGGAAATTGTGTGTCGAGTTTTGATATGACAGTTGATGGTACATCGGGAAACGTACAAATTTTAGCGAATCCTATTTCAAATAACACAGTATTACATTTTATCGGCTCACAAGTAATGTGGCTTGGTAATGTTGTTCCAGGATTGGCTATCGCATTAGACGGATATTCTAATTCAGTTATGGCTACGCAAAGTAATATTGTCATGGCAACAAATCAAGGATCATAAAATGAGAGCAAGTGAATTTATTAGCGAAGCTGGTCCACCTAGATCAAGTTTACACAAGGATCACGAAAGCGTAGTCCCGGGCCCAGGCAGTTATATTGCACGTGATACAGGTGGATATGATCGTGTTTATCATATGAATCGTTTGTGGATGGCTATGGCCATAGCAGATGGTAAATCAACTAAACCAGTTGATATGGATGTTGCTAGTCCAACAGAAAAGTTCAATGGCATACATCCATATACAGATGAAGAACATAATATGGTTCAGGCAGCGATGAAAACTATCCCCGGTGAATATCACACACTTGCAAAACCTAGTAAGAAAAGTGCTGAGCCTGATGATGTCCATAAAGTTAGTCCAACTACTAGCAGAAAATTGAAAAATTATCGCACAGGAAAATAATTTAACTGCATAGATTCCTAATAAGTAATATTATCAAACTTAGGAATCTTATGCAAAATCTAATCGATATCAACAACACCCTTGACTTAGTTAAGTTAAAGTTCTACAATGAATGGCTTTATACTGCACACATCTATGATGAGGGCGATAGTGAGTTACATTGTAACATTACAAAACAAATCGTGGCAACTTATGTTGACCCATTAAACTTACCAAAAGACGCTAAAATCTTAGATTTAGGATGCGGACCTGGTTACTTTTTAGATGAAATGAAATCTAGAGGGTACACAGACTTAGTTGGTGTTACACTAAGCCCCGGTGATGTTGCTATTTGTGAAGGCAAAGGCCACACTATTAAAAAATACGACCTAAGTTTTATCCCACAACGTGATGGCTACTATGATGAAAGCGTAGACTTTATTTTCTTGCGTCAAGCATTAGAACATAGTCCATATCCTATCTTTAGTTTAATGGAATACAATCGTATTTTAAAACAAGGTAGTAAGATTTACATTGAAGTTCCTGCTCCGGAATGTGATCGTAAACATGAAATTAACCCTAATCACTATAGCGTGTTGGGCCCGCAAATGATTGCATCATTGCTTCAACGTTGTGGATTTGATATTGATTTATTCAATGACTATCAATTTGATATCAGTATGCCAACAGACCTTAATGATCCAGTAAATGGAGAGCGAATTACAATGAAAGAAAAGTATTTCTGCATTGTCGCAACTAAAAAGCGTCCACTAGACATTAAATAATATGCATATCTCGGGGTCTCCCCGAGATTCCATATGTAGACACAATAAATACTATATGTTCGATCCGTTTAACCAAGCAAAATTACAAAATGCATATAAAAATATGCAAAATTTTAATCCAGGTCCAGAAAAAGAAATGACATTGGATGATTTAAAACGTTTAAGTGGTAACGGTAAAGTTAACGGTGAATACACATATATACCCAACCATGTATTAGCTGCCGAAAAAGCACAGTATATACGTGACAATAACATTAAACCCGGCGATAAAGAATGGTTCAAAGTTATGTTTGCTAAACCTGACTTAACAGGAGAAAGCCCATTTTCTAAGAAGTAGTATATTTCTTATAAATAATACTATGGCAAACGCACCCACATTAGTTAAAACACCTTATACAAAAACACACTTTGCAACACAAAAAGAATTAGATGATTTTGTAAAGTGTTGTGATCCAGAAACAGGTTATCTATATTTCATGGATAACTTCTTTTACATACAACACCCTACTAAGGGTAGTATGTTGTATCATCCTTGGCCCTACCAAGAGAAGTTAATTCACACATATCACAATTATCGTTATAGTATTTCACTCATGCCTCGACAGTCAGGTAAGTCAACAAGTGCAGCCGGATATCTTTTGTGGTACGCTATGTTTGTCCCTGACAGTACTATTCTAATTGCCGCACACAAATATACAGGCGCTCAGGAAATTATGCAACGTATTCGTTATGCATATGAAAACTGCCTCGACCATATTAAAGCTGGTGTAACAACATACAACAAAGGTAGTTTAGACTTTGAGAACGGTAGTCGTATTGTTAGTGCGACAACTACTGAAAATACTGGTCGTGGTATGTCTATTACATTATTGTATCTTGATGAGTTTGCATTTGTTAGACCTAGTATTGCGCAAGAGTTCTGGACTTCTATTACACCAACACTATCAACTGGTGGTAAGGCGATTATTACAAGTACACCAAATAGTGATGAAGACCAGTTTGCATTGATTTGGAAAGGTGCTAATAAAACAGAAGATGAGTATGGCAATCAAACTGAATTAGGTATAAACGGATTCAGAGCATATCGTGCATATTGGACTGAGCAACCGGGACGTGATGAAAAATGGGCTGCTGAAATGAAAGCACAGTTGGGTGAAGATCGTTTCAATCGAGAAATTGGTTGCGAATTCATTATTGCTGACGAAACCTTAATCAATCCTAACACACTTATTCAGCTAGAAGGCATAGAACCTATTACACGTATGGGGCAAGTACGTTGGTATAAACAACCAGTTAAAGGGAATATCTATGTAGTAGGGTTAGACCCAAGTCTTGGTACCGGTGGCGACAATGCTGCCATTCAAATTTACGAAGCAAACACCACTACGCAAATTGGTGAATGGAAACACAACAAAACAGACATCCCCAGCCAAATCAAACTATTAGCGCAAATTAACAAGTATATTACTGACATAACAAAAGAACCTAACAATGTTTACTACTCTGTAGAAAACAACAGTATCGGTGAAGCCGCATTAATCTCATTAGCAGAATACGGAGAAAGTAACATTCCCGGTATCTTTATTAGTGAACCCGGTAAAAAGCGTAAAGGCTTCACTACATCGCAGAAACCTAAATTAGCAGCCTGTGCTAAATTCAAGACACTACTAGAATCTAAAAAGATGACACTACATAGTAGATCATTGATTAGTGAATTAAAAGCGTTTGTTGCTAGTGGGGGAAGTTATGCTGCCAAAATCGGCGACACAGACGATTTGGTTATGTCATCATTGTTAGTAGTTAGAATCTTTCAACTACTAAGTGACTATAACAGCGATTTAGAATCACATATTAGAGATCACCAAGAAATCATTGCCCCATTACCCTTCTTTGCCGTCTTAGGGTAAGGATTGGACTAAATATACTTATGGCAGTAAATACAGAAAATTTCAACACAAAGTTATACGACCTGTTAAAAGTCAGGGGTTACAAACCTGTACCATTAAATGCAAAAAATCAGCGTGTAGAAGCAAGCCCTGCCGCTGACGTTATTGAATTTACATTTAGTAAAGACGGGGAAGATTACGGCAAAGCCTGGGTCAGCATTGACGATGCACAGAACCTAGTCGTATACTATGACAACGAACAATCAGATAGTCCAAGTGGAATGACCCCTGGACTAGACTATGATGATACTTGGACAGGATTACTAAAACAGCTTAAGAACTGGGCACAACGCCGTCAGTTAAGTTTTGAATTACGTGATGCAGACCGCATCAGTGACGATATGAGACATAGGGAATACCACAAAATGAAAGATAAACTATCTGAAGGCTACTACCCAATGGGTAAAAGTGCTAGTTACAATGATTCAGTGCCTAGCGTAAAAATTATTTTACAGCACACAAGACAAATCCAAGAAGGTGAACAACGTTTCCGTAACATTGCTAAAATCTTTTTAGAAAACGAACAAGGTGAAAGAATTCTTGCACCAACTATGCGCCCTGGTATTGCACGTGTGTATGCCCGTCATATTGCAGAAGGCGGAGTTCCAAACGATGAGCGTTGGAATCACATCAAGAGTATTTGCGAAGAATATAACAAAATGGGCGGATTCGTTCGTGCTACACGCAACGGACAATTCAATGAATCAGCGCAACAATTAGTTAATGAAGGTATTAATCATTACAATAGTTTACGTGAAACATTAAGCCGCATGACTGGTCATCGTGGTTACACAGCATATTTTGAAAGTTATACTCCAACATTGATGGAAACAGAAGGTGATGAACAAGCTAATCTAAATGAATTGTTTGTACAAGAAACACTTGACCCACGTATTGAAAGCGTGATGCCTATTCTTTCACGCCTACGTAAAAACATTGGCGAGATGAAAGAAGTCAGTGAATTAAGTGAATGGGCAAGTAATATAATGGGTGAAGCAACAGACCTAAAGACTATTCCTGAAGAGGAAGAAGTAGAAGAAGGTATGATTGGCAAGATTTTAGGTGGTGCGGCATTGATTGCATCACTATGGGGAGTTAATTATGAATTGGCTAAGGATTCATTTGATAACAGCCCGCAATTACAAAAACTAGAACAATACTATCAACGTGCACAAAAAGAAGGTAACGTAGAAAAGATTAAAGAAATTGAACGTAGAATCGACCAACAAAAAGATCGTTTGCTTTTAGACAAAGGTGAAGTAATGGGTAAGGATGGTAGACCAGTCGATCCTGTATACGAAGCTGAAGACGATGACTATGCAAAATTTAATGAATTATTAAAAAAGAATCCTAAACTTGCTCAAAAAGTAAAAACACTAGAGCCTGAACAAAGACACGCATTGATGAGCAAATTAAAAGATGCAGAGGAAATAGCTAAACAAAAGGGCGATGATTTCTCAGGGCATGACATGGAAAATTATGGACGTGCATTTAAAGGAATCTTAGGTGGATTATTTGGCATAATGGACGAAGAAAAAGAAGAAGGCATGGAAGAAAACTTCATTAACATGGTTCCTCAGGCAGTAGCGGAAGGTCTTGATGACACACAACGTGCCAGATTAGATGATTTAATTGACAAATATAAGGACTCTGTAGACCCAGAAGCATATTATGGTCTTAATGATGAGTACCCGGATAGTGATGAAGTAATTGCTCAAATAAGACAAGAGTTTGGAGATAAGATTGCTGACACAGTTGAAGCTGGTGCAGGCAAAATGCATTTCCCAAGAGACAATCACAGTTTTGATATCGATCCATTACAACGAAAAATGTCACCTAGAGTTACCAAATCAGGTAAGATTAACAAACAAGACAATGACTATATGAAGCGTGAAATCAAACGCAGAATAGGAATTGGAGAAGAAGGTGTGGCGGAAGGCTCATTAGAAGAAGATGAATATGATAAAATGCTAAGAGATTTGTTGAAGGCAAGACCTGACTTAACTAAAAAATATGCCAAAGATGTTCAAAAATCAAAAGATATTGAAAGTGGCAAAACGTTAAACAAACTTGTTAAAAAGAATCCTGGTGTATTGAAAACATACAGTGATGCTGTAAAGAGAGATAAGAAACTAGGTGTGGCGGAAGACGCACATACACCAGAAGCATTTCAGGACGTTGTTCAACGAGCGGGCGGTGATGTAAGAGGAATCTATAAAGAATTACAAGAAAGAGGTTTGCATAAAGATATTCAAACATTCTGTATCTGGTCAAAGCATCAAGGTATCACTGACATTTATGAAGCTATGCAGTTAGCTAAACGAATTGGTCTAGAAAGTGATGATGAAAATGAAATGGCTTCCGAAGGTTACTATGCTGCTAAGGAGTTGTTAGGTATACAAGAAGGTCTTGATGCTAATCAGAAACGTGCAGGTCAATTAGGACCAACTGAGAAGGTAGGCAAGAACGAAAAGAACTTGCGTGGTAAATTAGTTGGTGCTAATGAGTCAGTTGAACGTGATGAACTAGCAGACTTAAAACGATTATTGGGTAAATAAACTCATAAAAACCTCACTTAAAAGGTGAGGTTTACCATATCCGGCATAAATACTATTGACATGAGAAGAAAGTACTGCTATACTATCTCTTATGTTAGTTACTCATTGGGAGTAGCGACATTAAAAAAACGAGACCATCTCAATTTATAAGGAAATATATCATGGCATCATTAGCAGAAATTCGTGCACGTATTGCGGCACAAGAAAACAAGACCCAAAACAAGGGTTCTTCAAGTCAATCAGACAACTCAATTTACCCCCACTGGAATATCGATGAAGGCTCAACAGCCACAGTTCGTTTCCTTCCAGATGCAGACAATGCAAACCCCTATGGTTTCTGGGTAGAACGTCAAATCATTAAACTAGCATTCAATGGCGTTAAGGGTGACCCTAATGTTAAGAAAATTGATGTGCAAGTTCCATGCATGGAAATGTATGGTGAAAGCTGTCCAGTTCTTGCTGAGGTTCGTCCTTGGTATAAGGATGAAACACTTAAGGAAATGGCAAATCGTTATTGGAAGAAACGTAGTTATATCTTCCAAGGTTTTGTTCGTCAAAACCCACTAGGCGATGACAAGACTCCTGCGAACCCTATTCGTAGATTCATCATCAGCCCACAAATCTTTACTATCATCAAGAGTTCATTGTTGGATCCTGAAATGGAAGAATTGCCAACAGACTATATGCGTGGTCTTGATTTCAACATCAAGAAAACAAGCAAGGGTGGCTATGCTGATTACTCAACTAGTAACTGGGCACGTAAAGAAAGTGCACTAACTGAGGCTGAACAGGCAGCTATTACTTCACATGGTCTATACAACTTGGTAGACTTCTTGCCTAAGAAGCCAGGTGAAGCAGAATTGCGTATCATCAAAGAAATGTTTGAAGCAAGCGTTGATGGTAAGCCTTTTGATAATGAGCGTTGGGGTGCTTACTATCGTCCATATGGACTAGAAGCCCCGGCTGGAGCGGCAGCGGCTAAACATCAAGCGTCTACTGAACCTAGCGCACCCGTTGTGTCTGCACCTCAAGTGACTAGCACTGACGAAGATGTTCCAGAAGCATCTGATCCAATCGTTGTTCCAAAAGCAACATCAAGCGATAAAGCACAGGACATCTTAGCAATGATCCGTGCAAGACAAAACAAAGCCTAAAAGTAAAAAATAGGGGGAAGGATACTTCCCTCTATTTAGGGCAAGGAGAACACCATGACACTACCAGACGAAAGATACCGAGCATTAAAACAGGGTAAGAAACTTTTGGAAGAATTGTGCGATCCTGGTAAGACACCAAGGGTTCCTAGTATTATTAGAGACCGTGCACGTGGTGCTTTACGTCATTATCCAAATGATTATGAATTGGAAAGAATGGCAGACCAGTGTCCCGAATTACTTGATAAAGTTTCGTTTTCAGATAAAATCAAACAAGCAGCCAGATGATAGGAGAAACTAAAATGGCAACACGAACAAAAACAAACACAACCGATTCTACTAAATTAGAATCAGACATTGCAATTCTTAATGAATTGGCTAAGGTAAATCAAAATTATGAAGTACAACAATATGACAACGGTTTCTTGTTAGAAATCGGTGGTCGTGACCACAATGACGATTGGACTAATCGTAAGTTGTTGGTAACTTCAGAATCAGATTTGATTGAATTAATCAAAGTTATTCACTCACTGCCTAAGGATCGTTAATGGCAAAAGCATTTGACGTAAGTAAGTTTCGCAAAGACATTACTAAGGCCATCGATGGTCTTAGTATTGGATTCAACGATCCAACTGATTGGATTAGTACAGGCAACCATGCATTGAACTATCTTATCAGTGGTGACTTCAACAAAGGTGTACCTCTAGGTAAGGTTACTGTATTCGCAGGTGAATCAGGTTCAGGTAAAAGTTTTATCTGTTCAGGTAACTTAGTACGTCATGCTCAACAGCAAGGTATTTTTGTTGTGTTGGTTGACACAGAAAATGCATTGGACGAAGCATGGCTACATGCACTTGGTGTTTCAACAGAAGAAGATAAGTTGTTGAAATTGAATATGGCTATGATTGATGACGTTGGTAGAACCATCAGCGAATTCATGAAGTCATACAAAGTAATGCCAGAAACAGATCGTCCTAAGGTATTGTTTATCATTGATTCATTGGGTATGTTGTTGACTCCTACTGACGTTAATCAGTTTGAAGCAGGTGACATGAAGGGTGACATGGGTCGTAAGCCCAAAGCATTAACTGCACTTGTTCGTAACTGTGTTAACATGTTTGGTAGTTATAATGTTGGGTTGGTTGCGACTAATCACACATATGCAAGTCAAGACATGTTTGACCCTGATGACAAGATTTCAGGTGGTCAAGGTTTCGTTTACGCAAGTTCAATTGTAGTTGCTATGAAGAAACTCAAACTCAAAGAGGATGAGGATGGTAACAAGGTAAGCGAAGTGCGTGGTATTCGTAGTGCATGTAAGATTATGAAAACACGTTATAGCAAGCCTTTTGAAAGCGTACAAGTTAAGATTCCTTACGACACTGGTATGAGTCCATATAGTGGTTTGCTTGACTTAATTGAAAAAGCAGAACTTGTTAAAAAAGAAGGTAACAGTTTAGTCTATACAACACTTGACGGTGAAATCATTAAGAAGTTCCGTAAGGGTTGGGAGCGTAATGACGATAATTGTCTTGACCGAGTAATGGCAGAGTTTCCACAACGACAAGCTAAGATAAGTACAGTTGCACTTCAGGAGGAGGAAAGTGAAGCATGAACTTAAATTTAGTAAGCGAGATGTGGGATATCTTAAAGCCCAGTATTCAAGTTGGTGATGTAAACGACGCCGCTGAATCACTAGTTAATTATCTTGTGGACAATGATTATGATCCACAAGAGATTAAACGAACATTCAAAGGCGATTCAAGTATTCAAAAAGCAGTAGGATATTTTATTGAAAGTACTAGTGATAGTTTCGAAGAAGACTTTGATGACTATGAAGAAGACTTGGATGATTATTCTTACAACGATGATGAAGACGAAGATTGCTAATGCATTGGTACTCTAAAATTACCGCGGACTTGTCCGTACTACCCGATTTCTTAGCGTATTACGAAAACGAAATGGCATCGGCTAGATATGAAGTGGCAGTGAAGGGCAATGTTGAAAAGAACATTGCCGCACTTCCCGGGATTACTGAGTATCGTTTTAATCAATTACAAGAGATTGAAGCGGTTCTCAGTTTCCTTAACATTCAATTACGCAAGATTCGTAGAAAGCACTTTCAAAAATACTTAGAAGGTTATCAACGTGCATTGACTGCACGTGATGCTGAAAAGTATGTTGACGGTGAAGAAGAAGTCATTGACTTTGAAATTCTTATTAATGAAGTTGCATTATTACGCAACAAGTATCTTGGCATCATGAAAGGCATTGATGCCAAACAGTGGCAAATGGGCCACATCGTTAGGCTGCGCACAGCCGGTATGGAAGATATTACAATTGGCTAACTTACAAACAACGGATTCATACGACTTCAATGATTTGTTATCATCCACTTATCGTGAAAGATATACTAGTTTTGAAGAAGACCTATTAGTTCTTAGTTGCTGTCTTTTTAGAATGAAGTCTAAATCTTTAATGTCATTGGAAGATGGTAGATTGGTTAGTTATGTTGACCCTCAAGATCGTAGATTGGCGTATGATATTAAAAAATATTATAGCCAAAAGTTTATGGTCGCTAGATTGCGCGGTGATGAACTAAGCAAATTTCAAAATGATTTGTATATGTTCATTCATAATGAATATATTGATCCAAAGGGTAGTGGTATGCATATTTACTCGGACAAACTATTGGGTATGGCATATAAACTTCCATACTTTTACTTGTATGATTTAGAATTAACTATCTTGTTTAACGGAGAAACTAATGAAATTAATTCAGTAAAGGTTGTTCGTCTTGAATCAGGTGAAGAAACACGACAATTAAAATACATTAGAAAAACTAAATCATACCGTAGAAATGATGATACCTATGAATATTGGTTTAGTGATGAATACAATAACAAAGTAAAAGTTAATATTGAGGATGATAATCCATTAACTAATTTGTTTGAATGTATGTTAAATAAACCTGTTAATATTAATGGTAAGTTTGAACAGCGCCGCACAGGTAAACTTCATTATTTTTCAGTAAAAAAATGGAGTGTGACTCCAAGCACGGTTTGACAATAAATGGCTCCTGATGTATAATTAGTGCATCAGGAGCAAAAATGACATACATTTTGATCACATCTAAGGGCCAAATTTTTCAATTTTTTCTCAAAGCCGTAGCTGATTCATATCAATTGGCATATGGTGGTGTTGTTTTTACGCAACAAATACTTACTACAGAAACCACTGTTAACGAACATTTTGGAGTTGAAGAATGAGTTTAGATGAATTTTTGGATTTGTTAAATTTGCCAGGTTGGTTAATTGCTCTCATTGTTTGGGCAATGGTATTCTTGCCGATATATTTTCTTTTTTTATGATACTGAATTGGAGTTAAATTATGAATACCGTTTTAGTGTGGGTATTGGTAACATTAGGTGGATATGGTGGTAACACGGTTACCTATAGTCCATATATTGCTGATAGAAAAAGTTGCGAGTTTTTGCAAGACAGTTTGCCTAATTCTAATCTTTTAACAAGCCGTTGCATTCAAATTCGTGTTGTAAAATGAATAAACTAGTTTACCAATTGGCTAGACAATCTGACACATTAGCCAGAAATGAAATTCCAGACTTAAGAGAAATTGTTTTGTACAATCGAGTCCGTGATGAAAAATTTGCCGAATTGATTGTAAACGAATGTGCAACAGAATTAATCAAATGGAAAAATGAACCATTCCCATATGATCCTGAATTCGGTGCACGATTGATTAAACAACATTTTGATATTAAATGAAATACTCGGTTAAGTTTTTGCCCTTAAAAAATGCAATGCTTAAGTACTGGTGCATACTCGACGGTGATACTATTTTGTTTTATTATTTGAGCCGTGTTGATGCATTTGATAAACTGAAAGAGTTAGAAAATGGGAACTAATTATTACGTTGCTAAAAATAAATGTGAATGCTGTAATCGATACGATGAAGAATATCACATTGGTAAATCATCATTTGGATGGTCATTCTCATTTCAAGGCTATACTTGGAACAAACTGACTTCATGGCGTCAGTGGAAAGAGTTCCTCAAAGATCAAATGATTGTGGATGAGTATGGTGATACTATATCTTACCAAGACTTTGTAACTATGGTTGAAACATACAAATCACCAAACTTTGTAAATCAGAACGGACGAAAGAATCTACAACACAATGAACAAGGCAAGTCAGATAGTAGGCCTTGGTACAATCCTGAATACGATTGGGATGATGAGGATGGGTACGCCTTTTGTAGCCGTGACTTTTCATAGCCCAGGTTGACAATAAATCATTTTGGCTATATAATATAGTCTTATTCAGTTGAAAGGGAGTTGTCTATGGGTTACAAAGTTGTTGCAGATAAACAACAGATGGATCAAATGCGTTTGAAGTACGGTCCTCGCAAAGGTCTAGAAGGTCCTTTCAATTTTAGCGGTCGTGTGTTGTATTATGACAACAAAGAGGGTCAATACTATGACCCCACTACTGATTTTTATGTTGAGCAGGCAGAAATGGATATCATCCATAGTCGTATTGTTGAGATCCTCAAGGCTTGACAATAAATGGGTTCGGTGCTATAATACTTGTATTGATTGATTAACACACACGAAAGGCTAAATATGTCAAAGATTCTTGTAAAAGCAGGTACTTATCGTAATGAAAAAGTTGTTGATACTGCATTTACACTTGTTAAAGGTTTTCAAACAGGCAAGCGTGGTGGCTTTGTAACTGTGCGTAATGAGGGACAGTTCCCTATCGCAATTGACACAATCAAAATTAAAGTTGAACATATTTCAGATATTGAATTTACAGACGGAGGGACAATGGAAAATACAGTAGAATTTAAGTCAACACCTAAAGTGGCTGAGACTGATGAACAAGCAATGGATCGTATTGCAACACGATTTAGCATTTTGGATGACATGAGCAAAGCATGTATCAATGGTGACATTCGTGCTATGATTGTATCAGGCCCGCCCGGTGTTGGTAAGAGTTTTGGTGTTGAGCGCCAGCTTGAAAAGTCTGCTATGTTTGACAAAATTGCAGGCAAGCGTATCAAGTATGAAGTTGTCAAAGGTGCAATGACTGCACTGGGCTTGTATGTGCAATTGTACAAGTATAGTGATGCTAAGAACATTCTTGTGTTCGATGACTGCGACAGCGTGTTCGGTGATGAATTGTCATTGAACATTTTGAAGGCAGCACTTGACAGTGGCAAACGCCGCAAGATTTGCTGGAATAGTGACAGCCGCATTTTGCGTCAAGAAGGTATCCCTGACAGTTTTGAATTCAAAGGTAGTGCAATTTTCATTACTAACTTGAAGTTTCAAAATGTCAAGAGCAAGAAAATGCAAGATCACCTCGAGGCTCTTGAATCACGTTGTCACTTTCTTGACTTGACTATTGATACCCAACGTGACAAAATGTTGCGTATCAAACAAGTTCACCGTGATGCTGAAGGTGGATTGTTTGTTGACTACAACTTTGAAAACGGTGAAGGTGAAGAAGTCTTGCAATTCATGGAAGACAACAAAAACAAATTGCGTGAAATCAGTTTGCGTATGTGTTTGAAGATTGCTGATTTGGTCAAAGTGTCCAACAACTGGAGAGCATACGCTGAGAATACTGTTATGCGCCGTGATTGATTTTCTTTCTTGAAGTTTTAGGGGGACTACGGTCCCCTTTTTTTACCTATATGTTTGTGTTATTGCATTGAAAGTGATATAATAATTGATGGACAGCAAAGAGCAATTAATTTATTTTTTCCTTAATGGTAAGATTAATTTGAGCCAGTACGATGAAAAATTCTTAACCAATTTGGGACTAATGATTAACACACATAAACGTGTGACTACCAATCAAGCAAAATTGTTTGACCGACTAGTAGAAAAATATCAACGTCAACTAAGCAAACATAGTTTACATTATCAGGACCTTGTTAAACTAAATTGGAAGGCTACTGTTGTAGAAAGTGCAACACAATATACAAATGCTAGAGTGTCCTTGGTAAATGATAATCTAACAATCACACTACCCTTTAATAAAAACTTTATTAGTGCATTTAAGAATGTAGACGATAATCCCTTTGAGTGGAACAAGTCTGATAGAATGTATGTTGCTAAGTTTAGTACCTATGCATTAAAAATTGCATCAGTATTGTTGCCTGAATTCTTTACAGTTGATTATTCAGATGAGTTACTTGGTGTATTAAATACATTGAAAGAATACGAAAACACTATTTGGAAACCTACACTACGCAATGTCAATGGTAACTTAATGATTGTTGCCATCAATGAAATATTGTATGATGCAACTATCAACATTGATTTAAAATTAGACATACCCACACTATATGAATTGTCACACTATGGCATTAGTGTAGACGAACAATTAATTAGTAATGAACCTAGTTTAAAATTTGCATGTGAGTATGTTACAGAGGTAGATTTAGATGACATACTACAGGTAGCTAATTGGTTGTCAAAGATAACTAGCAATGTGTTTATACCAAAAAGCACATTATACATAAATGAAATGATTCGTATGCTGGGCCGCTTTAATGTTAAAGTTGATACTATGCGTAAGAAATCAAATCAGTTGATAGAATTAGTACATTCAGTACGTAAAGGTTCTAGCAAACGTGTAGAAAAAACAGGAAAAGTAATAGTGATTAAAAACTCAAGACCGGTGGATGTAAGATGAGAGAAGCTAAATTATTAATTAAAGATGAAGTCAATGTAAAGATTGAAGGTCTTGAATTGGATGCACGTAAGGCATTGATGAAAAAATTCGAATTTGAAGATCCAACTGCACGATTCAGACCTGCATTCAAACTAGGTCGATGGAATGGTAAGGCAAGTTATTTTAGTTTAGGTGGCAGTAGTTATGTTAATCTGTTAGATGAAATCATTCCTATCTTAGTTGACTTTGACTATGATATTGATGTAACAGATTTACGCACATACAGCACAACCTTTAATTTTACTCAAGTGTCCGAATCTACGTTTTCACACAAGAATTGGCCCAAAGGTCATGAACGTGAAGGTCAGCCTATTATGTTGCGTGACTATCAAGTACAGATTGTCAATAACTTTTTAGCCAATCCTCAAAGTCTACAAGAGATTGCTACGGGTGCAGGTAAAACATTGATGACTGCGACCTTGAGTAAAAGTGTAGAGGCATATGGTCGTAGTATCGTTATTGTTCCCAACAAGAGTTTAGTTGTACAAACAGAAGCAGACTATATCAACTTAGGATTAGATGTAGGTGTGTACTTCGGTGATAGAAAAGAATACAACAAAACACATACTATCTGTACATGGCAGAGTTTAAACAACATGCTAAAGAATACAAAGAGCGGTGAAGCAGAAATTCCAATTGGTGAGTTTATTGAGGGTGTTGTTTGTGTCATGGTTGATGAGGTTCACATGGCCAAAGCTGATGCACTTAAAACATTATTGACTGGTGTGTTTAGCGCAGTACCAATTCGTTGGGGACTAACAGGAACTATCCCCAAAGCAAAGCATGAACAAGTGTCATTATTAGTAAGTCTAGGCCCGGTGATTGGTAAACTTGCGGCAAGTGAATTACAAGAGCGTGGTGTACTTGCACAATGTCACGTTAACATTGTACAACTAAAAGACCATGTTGAATTCACCAACTATCAAAGCGAACTAAAACATTTATTAGAAGACGAAAAACGATTAGACAAGATTGCACAATTGATTAGTAAAATCAATGAAACAGGTAACACATTGGTATTGGTTGATCGTGTTAACGCAGGTAAAGAATTAATCTCACGACTACCTGATAGTGTGTTTGTTAGTGGTGAAACAAAACTAACTGAGCGTAAAGAAGAGTATGACGAAATTAAAACAAGCAGTAACAAGATTATTATTGCGACCTATGGTGTCGCGGCTGTTGGTATCAATATACCTCGCATCTTTAACTTGGTTCTCTTGGAACCTGGTAAATCGTTCGTTAGAGTTATTCAAAGTATAGGTCGTGGTATTCGTAAAGCAGAAGACAAAGATCACGTAGAGATTTGGGATATCACTAGTAGTTGCAAGTTTGCAAAGCGACATTTAACACAGCGTAAAGCATTTTACAAGGAAGCCCAATATCCATTTACTTTGGAGAAATTGGACTATTAATATGTTGACAAACATAGCACTAACTGATATACTATAAACATGCGCATACTTACATTAGATAATACATTTTACAACTTAGAAACATTGCCGGAAGAAATTGATGATATGCGTTTTGCTATCCTCGACAACTCTAATCCAAGCAATGTAGACTATCATTACATTCCCCTAATCTTTTTAGAAAGTTTTAACAGCCCCGCACTTGTGTTGCGTGTGGGTGACAGAACAATCAAAATGCCAGTAGATTGGCAAATCTTAATTGGTGAAAAAGAACATGGGGATTTAGAAACACTTCCATTGAGTAGTCTTAATGATCGTGGGTTTAATGCATTTGAATTTAATCCATTGACAAGTTTTAGCCCATCATTTTTACAGATTGAAATCTTAGATATTTATCCTGATGTAACATGGTATGCTCCCCGACTACGAAATGGTCAATTCTTATGTGTACCAATTGATGATAGTAAAGAACCCCGTTGTGTTTATTTTGTAAAAGAAGTAAGTCGTAACTGTGAGATAGTAGATTATAGTCAAGCATTTTAAAAGAGGAAAATATGTTTAGTTGGTTTAATAAATGGTTTGCAAACAAGTGCAGACAAGCATGGGAAGATTCACGTAACATGGAGACTGAACCTGGTAATTATGTTACTAAAGCAAGTGTAGGTCTTAGTAGAGGTAGAATTCTTGACCAACGTGGTATGAGTTTTACAATTTACAGTGCCAATGGTGGATATGTCATGGAATACAGTAAGTATGATGAACGCACTGACCGTCACCATCAAACACTACACATTATCCCTAGTGAACAAGATTTGGGTCAAGGAATTGCACACATTATCACATACGAGATGTTGAAAAACTAATGGCAAAAGAAAAAGTATCGGCAGACGAAAAGTTTGAAAGTCAAGATTTTGACTTGTTCAAAGCCATAGAGGCTATTGACAGAAAAGACTATTCGTACTATGATAAGTTAAGTCCTGAACAACAAAAGAAGTTTGTTCCCTTTATGATGCTACACTGGGTCAGTGCAGTTAAGGGTAATGAGGGTGTGTCACGCTATTATGTTATGAGTGTGGAAGCACATGCAAACAAATACATGTTCAATGAGTTTGTGCAAAAGCATCCTAAATTGCAATGGTATATGTTGTGTGCGGCAAGTCCGGGTCTAGGCAAACAGTTTCATCAGTGGATACCTCACATCAAAGAACGTGTGAGTAAACTACGTGAGTCTGCTAAACTAAAAGACACAAAAGAGTACTATAAGAAAATCTATCCTAAAGCCAGTGATAGTGATGTAACTCTGATATCAGAGGCATTTGTAGAAAGTCACAAACGCAAGGTATATCTTGCGGAGAAGTTTCCAAATTTAAAATACGATGAAATTGAGTTATTAAGTGACCTTATTACAGATAAAGACATTAAACAATATGAAGAAGACAGCGGTAACTGAAGTCAAACACAGTTGCGAATTTTGTAGTAGAGAATTTTTACGTGAGACCACACTAGTAAAACACTTGTGTGAAAACAAACGTAGATGGCAAGACAAAGACCAAACGGGTAACCGTATTGGTTTTCAAACATGGCTATCTTTTTATAAAAAGAACACACCAACTAAAAAAGAAAGAACATACTTAGACTTTATCAAGAGTTCTTATTATTTGGTGTTTGTTAAGTTTGGACATTACTGTGTTAATGTCAATGTTATCAATGTTGAACGTTATGCCGATTGGTTATTAAAAAACAATATCAAAGTTGACAGTTGGTGTAGTGATACAAACTATACAAAGTTTTTGATTGAGTATAGCAAAGACGAAGATCCATTAGATGCTATTGCACGTAGTATTGAAACCACAATCAAACTTTCAAGTGATGAAGGTATATTAAGTAAAGACTGTTTGCGTTATTGCAACACAAACAAAATCTGTTATGCTATCACTGCAGGTAGAATCAGTCCATGGATGTTGTATCAAAGTGAAAGTGGCATTGGCTTTATTGAACGATTAGATGAATCACAACAAAAAATGATTCTTGAGTATATCGACCCCGAGCAATGGGCTATTAGATTTAAGCGTAATAGCAACATCGTGCCACAAGTAAAAGAGTTATTGGTTGCCGGTGGATACTAATGTATGCCTATTATGATCATAGTGGTTGGGAACATACTAATCCAGGATGGTATCAGGCATCAGCAAACGTTAAACATTACACGGAAATAATGAAATGGTTAGAGAATAATAATAGTAAATTTAGACGACACACACGTTGGATAACTATGGACGACGGGGAAATGAAGTTTAAGTTTCGTTATGAAAAAGATTACATAATGTTTACATTAAGATGGTCATGAATATAACAGAAGATATAATCAATCAAGTTGCCGATCAAATGACTAAAGACATTGATACACAAATTGTAATGTCCGCATTAGGTTGGAAGGCATTTGATATAAGTGAAGGTCGAGTATATGGTGCACGATATTTAACTGTGCATCCTAACCGCAATTATGATTGGAATGAAATGGAGTCTTGGGCAAAGAGTACATTTGGCCCTACTGCACCTGACGGTGTATGGACTCCTAAAATGCGTTGGTATGTAAATAACAGCAAGTTTTGGTTTCGTGATAAAAAAGATTTAGAGTGGTTTATATTGCGCTGGAGTTAATGTGAGACAACTTAAAAAAGAACTTTGGCCAGTTAAGATTAGCTTGCCTCAGACTGAGGATAACACAAAAATCTATGAAATAGAAACTTGGTTAGGTGAACACATGGGTCAATTCAAGAATAAATGGAATTGTGTGTATCAATACAATGCTACGGATTTCTATTTTCGTACGGGCGAAGATGCTACCTATTTCTCATTAAGATGGTTGTAAGCAAATATATTCACGGTGACTTTGATGTACATGATGCAATCACATGGGCTACCGAACACTGTCCTAGTTTTCTAACATATAAACTAGTTGAGTTGGGTTGGGAAGAAAAAACTGAAAGAAATTGCTGGTTTAGAATTGACGTTCATTTTCGTGACGAAAAGGATGCAATGTTTTTTTCATTGAAGTGGTTATGAGCAAGTTAGAAATAAAAGGATTATTCTACATTAGGAGAGACTTGTTCATGGTATGTGGACTAAACATCAAAGAAAAACTTTGGTGGCGATTCATGCCCGGAGTCGTTATCAGTGTTAAATGGCCCAAGGGTCCTGTTAAAGTCGGGCCTAGTCATAGATTAGGATGGAATGGAATTGGTGATTATTTTGAATATGTTGAAAGTGCTGACCCAAACGATCATTACAGACCTTGGCTAGAAGAACATGTGGGTAAACAGGGTTGGGATTGGAACTGGGGCATGGTTGATAACAATGTTGCCGAAAATCGATTGACCATAAAGATTAGACAAAAACATGCAAAGTATGCTACAATAGCGGCTATAAGGTGGTCATAAAGGAGGTAGTATGGCAGGTTATTCAACTAAAAAATTAATGGCAATAGACAGAGGATTAAGTGACCCAATCACTGGTCACTTTTATGACCTTGATCCTAGTATTTCTACTAAGACTAAAAAGAAATTATGGGAAAACGGTGAATGGGTAGAAAAAACATTTATTAAAATGATGCCACCTAATAGGATGCGAGGCATAGAATCTGCAATGGAGCTTTGGTGTAAAAAATTCTACGGTGAACCTGTATATCAAGGCGCTTGGTTCAAAGCAAGCGAATACATTATCATGGATGAAAAAACATACGTACATTGGAAATTGTGTGAGTGATATTAAACTAAAATTTACAAAACTAGACCGTAGACATAAAGGGCATGGTCTTTTCAAATACTATGTTGATGTAGTGTCAGGCTCCATCTCATTAGGTGTCGGCAGTTATTATCAAACTAGAATCACACACTTGATAAATTTCAATGAATTTCGGAAATGGTGTTTTGATACATGGGGTAATTCATGTGAACTTGAAACATACCAAACACTTAACTCATTTAATAGGGATAGTCTCAAGCAAGTAGAGTTAAATCCTCATTGGGCGTGGGATGTCTATGAAAATAGAAGTGATCGCAGAAATAGAATATATATTATGAGTGACAAAGAAAAAGCATGGATGGATTTGAAGTGGATGTAAAGAAGCCAATATACTGTAGTCTAGCATTTGGATCAGCATCGATTAACTCATTCGGTGAGTATATTCCATGCTGTAATATTCGCACTGATCATTGGAAGATGTATAAAGATGGTCACTTTGACTATGGTGTAGTAGGCAAAGATCCACATATTAGAATCAATGCACCTAATCTTAAAGAGTTGCGTGGGCAATTAATAAACGGTGAATGGCCCAAGGCTTGTTTAAATTGCAAAGAAGCAGAAGAAAATAATATTGCGTCAATGCGCACAATTTGGAATAAAAGTTTAGGTGAAGAATTACCTATCACAAAAGATTTAGATCCAAATAATGTAAAATACTTAGACTTAACATTTGGTACTAAGTGCAACAGCAAATGCATGACTTGTAGTTCTAGTCTTAGTTCATTGTGGGAAGAAGAATGGAATAGTGTTTGGCGCATAGAACCTGAGAAACAAGTACAATATAAACGTGTGTCTATTGATAGTTCAACTGTACAGAAATTAGTTGCAGATTTCCCCAATGTGGAATTTGTTAGCCTTATCGGCGGCGAACCTACTATCACAGAAGAACATTTAGAATATTTAAAGTTAATCATTGCTACAGGTCGAGCAAAAAATGTAAGACTGAGTTATGTTACTAATCTAACAGGCATTTCTGATGAATTGATTGAGTTATGGAATAACTTCAAAAGTATTCACGTATCTGTTTCTATCGATGGTTACAAACAAGTTAACGAGTATATACGTTATCCGTTTAAGTGGGGCAAAGTCGAAAGTAATCTTAGAACATATGTTAACTTAGTTCATAAAAGTAGATTACATATTCATGTTGATCCAAACGATGAACTAACTACTAGATTTACAGTGGGATTAAGTTGCACAATTAGTTTATTCAATGCAATACAATGCATTGACTTACTTGAGTTTTGGTATGACTTGTTCAACGAATTTAATATTCCAGAAGAAGAAAAGAATCTGGTATACCATGCCAGCGTGTTTGCTAACAGAGTATCACATCCTGAATATGCATTGATTAATTTGTTGTCTCCTATATATAAACAACAAGGCATTGATAAGGCAAATAAACTATTAGAAAAGTTTAACAATGCTTATCCTGAAAATTTATATGATTATGTCAATCCTGGATTGATTGATACGGTTAATATTGTTATCAAATGGTTACAAGAACCACAACAGATAAACTCTACTTTGCTTGCACAGTCAAAACATTTTATCACAGAATCCGATGAATTCAGAAACAGAAAACTACAAGATAATATTCCTGAATTATGGGATGAATTAAACAAAGTATGGGATCATGGAATTATTCCAGGTGATTTTTATATTCGTGGGCAAAATCCTACACATGCATATCAAAATATGCTAATAGACGGCCCCGGATATGTAATCACGGACAATATTATTGGAAACGAAATACTAGACGGCATTACTGATAAACTGTCAACATTGTATCCTGTTAGAGCGTCTAGTAGCAGTAAACAATATGCTGAACGTGATGATATTAAAAATCTGCCTGACATTGCAGTTTGGTGGAGTCAAAGTGTTTTAGACTGGCTAGAAGTGCAAAAGATTGATTATCATATCAATATGTATGTGACCAAATATCTAAAGAATGCAGTATTGTATTCCAGTGATATTGTCACAATCAACGCAAACTCAACTTGGCTTAGTCCTCATATTGATACCCCTCATAGGTTTAGCAAATGGAATTTTGACAAAAGGTTACTGGGTATACAAGTTATTGTACCATTAGATAAAATGGGCAAACTAAATGCTGGTACTGGGATAGCACCTCACAGTCAAAAAATGGACTTTGATATAAACCAGTGTTATAACGGAGATCACAATGTTTGGTTCTTGCAAAATTCTACTCAACCAGATGTATTTAAAGGTCATGCATTAATATATAACACCCGACTACTTCATAGTAGTATGCCAAATCCTACTAATGAGAATCGCCCAGTACTATTGATTAATTATCTATCTAAAGATATAATTGATGAAGTAAGACAAGTGGACAATATTTGGAAGAGCAATGAGTAACATTCCAAAATCATTTAAGGATTATGATGAAAATGATCCTGAAATTGAATTCAGAAAGAAACGATTTCAATATTGGGAATCACTAAAAAAGATTCGCAAAGAATATATGGAAACATTAGATGTCCTAACAGGACAGTTTGATGCATACGACTTTGAAGAATACGTAGAAAACAATTATGGTTTCAAATTGAACACAATGGATGGCAACATCACGGACAAGTTTGAAATAGTTGATGAAAAGAAATACATAATTTTTATATTAAAGTTTGGATAAACATGGCAAATGACATTATGATTGACATTGAGAGTTTAGATACTACACCTGATTGTGTTATCTTGACTATCGGTGCTGTAAGATTTGACCCCAAGGGTAATGGTATCGCAGAGCGATTAGAACTCAGACCAACAATTGAGGATCAAACAGAAATCTACAATCGTAGAATCAATGACGATACACTACGTTGGTGGGGTGAACAAAGCCCAGAAGCAATCGAAGAGGCTATGGGTGATCGTGATAGAATGCCATTCAAAGAATGCATGGAAATTCTTTACAAATTCTGTTGGAATCGAAAAGCAGTATGGAGCAATGGTGCGCCCTTTGACTTAGTGGTTATGGAAAATGCATGGCGACAAACTAGTGATAATCCAAATCCCATTCCCTGGCCCTTTTGGACTATGCGTGACACACGTACATTATACGAGATTGCAGGCGTTAGTCTTAAAGACGGTAAGCATGTCACAAGTCACAAGGCAGTAGATGACGCAGAACATCAAGCAATTGTAGTACAACGTGCATATATGAAATTGATGAAAGCTGGATTGGTAGAACCTAGATGAGATTAGGTGTGTTCGGTGATAGTTATGCTCATCCATATTATGGCAGTGATTGGTCTGAAAATAGTTGGCCAGCACTAATTCATAAAAATTCTGAGGATCACTATGGTCAACCGGGCACTAGTGTTTGGAACTCATTTAAAAAGTTTTTAGAAAATTATAAGAAATATACACATGTGGTGTTTGTTTATACTATGCCACATAGAATACATTCATTGCCTGATTATCTAGAGCGTTATGCTTTTATGTTATTTGATGATAACCCACAAAAGGCATTTTTACCTAAATCAGATATGGAAGAAATGAAAACAGTATGGGATGCATTACGTTATACACAAGATTTAGATTTAGATACCTATTTAAGTCAAAAAATATTTGATGACGTTAACAGAATCTGTAAAGAAAACAACATTAAACTAGTTAATATTCTTCCTTTTGAAGGGGTAGAAGATTCTAACATTAGTAAACCTATTCAATTGACGAATATACATGGATCATGTATCACTGGATTAGTACATGTATCTACCAATGAAACTGCTAGACCTTTACCCAACGAACCTGATCCTAGACCTTGCCATTTATCTGAACAAAATAATAAAATCCTGTATAATATGATAAATGAATTGATTGATTCAGATGAAATAAAAATCATCAATGCTAAGGAAAAAGGTATATTTGTATTATGATAATTGATAGTGATGTAGATATTGATTTAGGTGACCGTGATAAAATTTTATCATTGATTAAGCATACCCCTGCAAGTATGCGTAATGTAACGCCTATCCGTAAACATCCCACTGGTGTCTATGTTACAGAAATACCATACGATCCTGTACATCAAATGTCTAGTTTGCACTACGCCGATGCAGAAAAACGTGGATACTTTAAGTTAGACTTATTGAATGTTCATATATACAATCAAGTACGTGATGAATTACATTTGATTGAGTTGATGGGCGAGCCTGATTGGTCAATGTTAAATGACAAGGACACCGTTGAAAAACTAATTCACTTGGGTCAGCAATATGACACACTTAAAAAGATGCCTGAACCAGTGAATAGTATCCCAAGACTTGCTATGTTCTTAGCAGTTATCAGACCCGCTAAACGTCATTTGGTCGGTAAGAGTTGGAAAGAAGTGAATGAAAGTGTGTGGGAAAAGGATCACACTGGATATAGTTTCAAAAAAAGTCATGCGATTGCCTATGCACAATTAGTTGTCGTGCATATGAATCTGCTTAAGGAATCTTCTTTACAAGTGTAATTGATTTGCGCTTGCCCCTGCGCTTGGCGAAGTCTGTCATACTAACAACAGGGCCATGAATGATATTCAAACTCTTGTTGCTGAATGTTCTAATATAGGGCTTGAATACAATCCACTCGGTTCTAAGAAACAAGTTGATGGGTATTGCTCTGTTACTTTCCCACCACCAAATATCTCCTAGTTCTAAGAACTTTGCTCTTAGGTCAGATTCTACAATAGAACCATAGTCATACATTGTGGTCACGAGGTCATCACGGTTTTGAATTATACCAACATAATCTTGATTGGCATAAGAACAAATAGTGATGAAAGGGTGATTTTCAGTTAGTTTTTTGAAAAAATCTTGATTCATATTGTTATTCTGTATTATTTAATCGGATAAACCCATACTTAATATTTTCATATTTAGTTTGACTAAATACATCAAAGGAGCAATGTTTGCGTGTTATCATCATTTTCAACTCAAGTTTTCTATTATACACCGCGTCAGATAGTTGTACTCCTATCAGGTAACTCGCCAAGGAATTATATGCCACAATATTCTAGACCAATTACTCTTAACAGAGGTGTTGATAATCAACTTCAATTTCAATTCTTAAATCAAGAACAAAAACCAGTGGATGTAACCGGAGCAAATATTACTTTTAGAGCAATTGACATTACTGGTTCAGTAACATTATTACAAACTTATTTGGTACCTGTATTTCCTGCAAATGGAATCATGGTATTACAAACTACTCCTGCTGAATTGTTTGGTATTAGTGCACAGAAATGCTACTATACATTAGAGATTCCTGTTGGTGCATTTAATTATCCTGTGTATGTAGATCAAAACCAGGGAGGTCGTGGGGATCTATATATTGTTGATAGTATTAAACCTAAGTTTGTACCATCAGCAAATGTATCAATTCCAACAGGTCAACCATTCCCTAACTTGACATATCAATTCAACGCCAATGATCAACCTTATAGCACAAGCAATAACACATCATATTATACCAGCGTTATCAGTACAGACAATAATCCAGTATTGACTATCCAAACACAACTGCGTGAGTATACTGGTAACATCATTATTCAAGGTTCTACCCAAGTAGACACAGATTGGTATCCTATATTAGCCAGCGCAAACTACAGCAACGATAGTAGCACTTATGGGTATGTAGTAAAAGGATTCCATCCATTTGTTAGAGTTCAGTTCAATAGCAACGGCGGCGAAGTTACCAACGTATTATCAAGATAATTCTACCTTATTACTTGATTATTCCTACAGTTATGTTACAATATCAATATGTTTGATATCCTAACGGTCATTCCGGGTAAGAAAAAATTAACACAAAGTGGCTGGCATAGTTTTAATGCACCATGCTGCCACAATCGTGGGCATTCAGTTGACCGTCGTATGCGCGGTGGTATCAAATCAGATGGAACTAATTGGTCATTTCATTGTTTCAATTGTAACTTCAAATGTGGTTTCTCATTGGGCAAAAGCCTAACAAAGAACACACGACAATTTTTGTCTTGGTGTGGGATAGATGACAACCAAATCAATCGTTGGAATTTAGAAAGCCTGCAAAACAAAGATGTATTGGACCTTATACAAGTTAAAAAAATAAAAAGCAGGGTTAAGTTCAAAGAAATGGAACTACCTGATGCTGAACTGGTTGATGCTAATAATCACAGACATAAGGTATATACAGACTACTTGAAAAAACGTGGGGTGCAACCAACAGATTATCCCTTTATGGTAACACCTGACGCTGAAGGAAGATATAATAATCGTATTATTATCCCCTTTACACATAACAACAAGATTGTAGGACATACTAGTAGATTCTTAGACGACAGAAAGCCTAAGTTTATCAATGAACAACAATCGGGATATGTGTTTGGTTATGACTTTCAAAAACCTGAATGGGAAGTTTGTATTGTAGTAGAAGGTATTTTTGATGCACTTAGTATCAATGGCTGTGCACTAACACACAACGCAATCAATGACGATCAGGTACAGATATTGAGAAGCCTTAACAGAAAAATCATTGTAGTGCCTGATCATGATAAGCCTGGTTTAGAGATATGTGATAGAGCATTAGACTTGGGATTTTTTGTTAGTATTCCTGATTGGGCTGACAATATCAAAGACGTTAACGATGCTGTGGTTAAATATGGTAGATTGCCAACACTACTAAGTATATTGCAAAACGCAACTACTAGTAAAATTAAAGTAGAGATGAGTAGGAGAAAACTTGATAAAAGATTATAACACAGATGTGCAAACATTGTTTTTGCGCATGATGGTTACGAACGCAGAATTGTATACACGTGTCATCAACATTATAAATCCAGAAAACTTTGACCGTAGATTGCGCCCGGTCGCAGAATTTATTGTTGAACATAGCAAGAAATATAATGTTATTCCCGATCCTACGCAGATTAAAGCAACGACTGGGGTAGAAATTGACACAGTTGCAGAACTAGACAGTGGGCATTATGATTGGTTCTTAGAAGAATTTGAACAATTCACAAAGCGCCAAGAACTTGAACGTGCTATTCTCAAGGCAGCAGACATGTTGGAGAAGGGTGACTTTGATCCAGTTGAAAAACTAATCAAAGATGCTGTACAAATCAGTTTGCAACGTGACATGGGTACTGATTACTTTGCTGACCCCAAGGATCGATTGAATCGTTATTTCAATCAAGGTGGTCAAGTAAGTACTGGCTGGCCACAACTTGATCGTATTATGTATGGTGGCATGAGTAGAGGTGAATTAAACATCTTTGCAGGTGGCTCAGGATCAGGTAAATCATTAGTCATGATGAATAGTGCATTGAACTGGTTGCAACAAGGATTAAGTGGTGTTTATGTCACACTTGAATTGAGTGAAGAACTTACTAGTTTGCGTACTGATGCGATGTTGACTAACATGGGCACAAAAGACATTCGCAAAGACATTGACGATGCAACTATCAAAGTCAAGATGCATGGTAGCAGAGCAGGTAAATATCGTGTTAAATCATTGCCTGCGCAAAGCAACGTCAACGATATTCGTGCATACTTAAAAGAAGTACAGATTCAAACAGGTATTAAAGTTGACTTTGTTATGATTGACTATTTGGACTTGGTTATGCCGGTTAGTGTTAAAGTCAGCCCAACTGATCAGTTCGTTAAGGACAAGTATGTGGCTGAAGAATTACGTAATCTAGCAAAAGAACTTGGATTATTAATGATTACTGCAAGTCAGTTAAATCGTAGTGCTGTGGAAGAAATCGAGTTTGATCATAGTCACATTGCAGGTGGTATTAGTAAGATTAATACTGCTGACTATGTGTTTGGTATTTTTACAAGCCGTAGTATGCGTGAGCGTGGTAAGTATCAGATTCAATGTATGAAAAGTCGTAGTTCAACGGGTGTTGGTCAAAAGATTGATTTGGATTACAATATCGAAACTATGCGTATTAGTGATAGTGACTCGGAACAAACTAGAGAACAACCTTCATCTAATGAAATTTTAAATAGGATCAAAACAACAAGTCAAGTAGGATCAGTAAATCAAGCAGTGCATGATACTGTAGAACCTGAAGAAAAACGTGTGGTTGCAGATGTACAGAGTGCAAAACTCAAAATGTTGCTAAACTCACTTAAGAAATAAATTTGTCATTTAGACTAAATACACTATAGGATCCTATGCTATGCAAAAAAAGACCAAGAGCCTCTTAGAAGAATTACAATCGATTGGGGAAAAACGTGACATTAATCATGTCATCGAATCCCGAGCCTCTAACATTATCACTAGTGCTATCAATCTAATTGAATTAATGAGCCGTCATTATTCTCCTGAAAAGGCTGAACTTTTAGAGAAAAAACTTATAAGTGCTATCAAGGGCAAGGATCAAGCAAGATTTGCAAAGACTTTGAGGAAAAAAGATGAAACTAAATGAATTTAAAGATATTGAAGAAGGTTTTTTCGGTGATCTAGCCGGTAAAGTTAAGGGTGCATTTGCTGATCCTCAAACAAAACAATCAAATAGAGCCCAAGACATCTTTATGAAAAACTTTGTAGCCAATGCAGCCAATGCATTGAATACAGGTATCAACAGTGGATTGATTACTCCCGGTGGCGCATCAGGTGCCGGAGCAACTCAAGTTAACCCTAGTACTGTAACTCCTGAACCAAATCAACCAGGGGCACCGGCAACTGCGCCTCAACCAACAGCAGTTAAAGCTAAACCAGATACAAGTAAGGCTGTTGGCAAGTATAATCAACAAGTTCAAACTACTCAGAATATGAACTCATATATTCAGGGTGCGGCTAAAGCAATTAATGCTACACAAGATAAGAATCAAAAAATGGCCTTGACTAAAGAATTAGTCAACTACATGGCAGATCGTAAGGGATATCCTGAGTGGGAAAATGGTGTAGCAACAGTTCAACAGATTATCAAGAAGGGTAATCCTGATCCTAACTTTGCAAATAGTGCTATTAATCGTATAAAAGCAGGACAGACTATGAGCGAAGCCTGGAGAATCTATTTTATCAATAAACTACTTGAGTCTGTTGGTATTACATGGAAACAATTAGGACTAGGTGTTCTCAAAGAAGGAAAAACTTATTATATTGCTGAAACTAAGTATTTGAAATTAAACAATATTTTTGAAAGTATGATCACTGAGGGTAAAACAGTTGGTCAATATATGCAAGAATGGTTTAAAAACTTCATGGGCAATGTTGGTTACGGAGATGAAGAACAAGATGTAAACAATGCAATTAATCAACTCGATAAAGCTATTGCGCAAGACGGAAACAAAGTAGGTAAGTCTGCACAAGCCGCATTGAACACCCTAGCTGGTATTGCTTATGCGGTACAACAAGCAGGTGGAAATGCAGCCAAAGGTCAATCTCAATCACAAGCCCCTGGCACACAACAAGGTCAACAAACTACGCAGGCACAACCCACTGCTCAATCACAGTCTACCACTCAAACAGGTGCACAAGCAGGAGCACAAGCAGGAGCACAAGCAGGTGGTCAGTCAAATAGTTTTCAATTAGCATCTGAAATTAAAAAACAACTAAAACAGTTGTCACAACTTGATGTTGAAGCATATAATCAATTAGTTAAATCGTTGCAAGTAGCAAAAGCACCCAATGCAGAACCTCCTAAGGTAGCGGCCGGCAATCAGGCAACAAATAATCCGCAGGCAGAACCACAAGCTAAAACTCCAAATCTTAAGGTAGCTGAATCAAAACGTAAGATTCGCAGAGCAGTATGAACTTATCAGAATCATTGGCGAAACTAAAAAGTCAATTAGACAATATTGACCGTGTAGTTATTAAAGAGGCTAAAGGCCACTTAGACCATCCTGAGGATTTAGTATTCTTGAATGATGAAGAAGGTGCTAGACAAGCAATTGATGCCATTGAAAGAACTGTAAGTAATCCAAACGCAATTACTATTAAGTGGGATGGTTATCCTGCATTGATTTTTGGTCGTGGCCCCAATGGTAAATTTAGTATCATGGACAAACATATGTTCAACAAGAAAGACGGTTCGGGCCGCCAAGTATTCAGTCCAGAAGAGTTTGTACAATATGATGCAGCCAGAGGGGTTAACCGCGGCGATTTATATGGATTAATTTCTACTATTTGGCCTGGATTAGAACAAGCAGATCGCGGTGGCAATGGTTATTACTGGGGTGATTTGTTATTCAGCAAGCCATTGAAAGATGACAAGGGCGTTTATAGATTCAAAGCAAATCCAAATGGTATTGCTTATGCGGTAAATGCAAACAGTGAAGTTGGAAAATTAATTGCTGGAAAAGATGCAGGAATTGCAGTTCACCAATTTATTCCTGCAAATGCAATTACTACTGATGAAGCATCAAGTCTTGACGGTAGCATTGGTAACTTAAAGAACAATAGTAATGTTGCTATTATTCCAAGTAAAATGCCAATCACGCCTAACTTGGGAATCAATGACAAATTAAAGAACACTGCCATCAAAGAACTAAACACATATGGTGCCGCAGTAAAAGACTTAATGAATACTGCCCCACAAGCACGTAATACATTCAACCAACTATTTACTACGTATATTAACAAACGTATTGTATCAGGTAACTTAAGTAATCTATACAATGGTTTTATAGAATATGTAGAATCAAGACCCATGACAGATAAGATGAAAGAAAAGATCATGGAACACCTTAAGGTTAACAAACAAGGTGTCATGGGTGCATTTAAGATTTGGGTTGCTATCTATAATCTAAAAATGGATGTAGTGAAACAATTAGACCATGCAGCAAAGTCTAGCCCTGTTAAAGGATTCTTACAAGACGGTACTGAAACTCAAGAAGGTTTCGTTGCAAACGGTCTTAAGTTCGTAGATAGAATGGGCTTTAGTCGTCAAAATCTAGCCGGAAGATAATCCAAAACCATCATTTTTTTGTGCCAGGCATAAATAAATGTATGAAGCAGTAGGCTTCAACAAACATTAAGGAATTTTCAAAAATGGCACAATTTACACGCACGAACGGTGACTTCTATCCAGTATTCAACTTAGACTACCCTGGTTACACAAACCCAGGTGTTAACGCAATCGATTCTGGTTACGTTGTTCAACCACAAGGTCCAAAACTAGACTTCATGACAATTACGGCCGCTTCAGGTACACACTTCAGTGCTACACAAGCTAACGTTATCATTGAAACAGTTCAACAATTGGCAACAATCTATATCTACGAATATACAAACACAACTTCAGATACATTTGCATTCGCAACATATCCAACAGGTGCTTGGTCAGTAGACGGTTCAGCTGGTGCCAACGTTGTTGCTGCTGTTAATGCAGCTTTGACTTCAGCTTCAGTTGCTAACACAACAACTGGTACAAACGCAGCTACGTTCACTACAGTTTACGGCGCTTAATTTTAGTTTGTAACTAAAAACTAACCCGAGATTAAATTCTCGGGTTTTTTTATGGCTCTAAATAACATTATGTACCGCATATGTTGTTATACGCTTTTTGATATTACTCAAACAGGAGTAATGAACAGGTCTAAGCCTGTGGGCGACAACGTAGAATCATGGATACATGATAGAAATACACAATGTAACTATGACACCATACTACAAGTAATATCACTACGTAGTCAACCTGAAGTAGTTAAAGTACCTTATAAAACAGAAATACGTTTTGATGAATTTGATCAATTTGGTTTCTTTTATGAACAAGAAGAAGATAAGAAATACTCAGTTTGGAAGTTTGAATTTGAAATTCAACATCCAAGCGTATTTGAGAACGGAATAATTCCCCTAGGGGCATTATACACAGACTGTGAAGGTGTACCGATGATTAAATGCAAAGGTCAATATGATGTAACTCCTGCATTTTTAGACATAACACCGGAACTTAAAAACATTCATTTTGAGGTACTATGAAGAATGTAAAGAAATTAAAGATAGATCAGTTTATTAATAAACAACTTATACCTGATGACTTAAAAGATGTTATAGTTATTCCAGTAGATGACGGTTCATATGAATTGTTTAGCAAATATAAAATCACTAAAACTCAAAGTGGCTTTTTGGTGACTTTTATTAAACCTTATGACCAACAATATGAATTCTTTTCTATAAAAAATGCAGTGGTTTGGTGTACATTAGACAATGACCGATATTACAGAGAAGCCGGCAAAGTATTAGAATTAGATTTAAAATTATCTAGTAATGATTTGAACATTCAAATACATAAAAAACTAGCAAAAAAAGCAAAAAATGCTGAGTCCAAACTAATTTATACCATTAAATGGGAAGAAGATTCACGAAAAAAACGATTACTTACGGAAGAGTTACAAACCTTCATAAATAAATCAAGATATATTCAAAATCGTAAGTTTGACAAAACCCCGAGTTTTAAGAAATTGTGATAAATATATAATCAACACGGAATAACAACCATGAGACTAAACGACCTAGAAACAAAAAATTATGCGTCTACTGCATTGAAACAAAATTTCGAATTTAATTTCGATGTTTCAAACTTGGACAAGATCAAGACCCAAACTATGTTAAACAGAGTTCACGGTCTTATCAAAGAATCAAGACAAGCAAGTAACCAACACAGTCCTGCATACATGAAATTAGTATTCATGGAACAAGCATTGTCAAGTCATTTTGCACAACTATTGCGTAGACCTAGTCCTCGTATCGTATTTGAAAACGAAGAAGTAGAAAAATCACAAGTTGTTTTGGCTGCACAAGACTTAGTTGATTCAGTGCGTAAAATGATTGAACAAGTTAGCGATATGCTAGTTAAAGAACTACCAGCATTGTCTGACAGCATCCAAAGTGAAATTGGAGTTAACGAAAGTGAACAATTCACTGGTCAAGCAAATGAAGCATTGACTTCATTGCAGGCTGCATTGACGCAAAGCGAACAAGGCTTAAAGAGTGCATTGAATAGCATTACTGGTCAAGGCGGTGCAGACTTCGGTGGTGAAATTGGCGAACCTATGCCAACAGCAGGTGAAGAAGATGGCGCTGATCTTGGTATGGAAATGCCAGATGAAGAGCCAGGCTTAACCGCAGAAACTCCACCAGAACCCGAAGAAGAAGAACCAGCCGGAAGTATCGGTAGACTAAAAAGATAATCATGCGATTATTTGAGTTCGATCAGGATAGTGCTACTGTTACAAAACTTGTAGCACTAACACGACAACTACAACAAGGATTAGATCAGGGAGAAATTCCCCCTGATTTTTCCGTAGATGACCTATTGAACTATTTCCAAAAATATAACCTTATCCTTGACAAGAATGACTTGTACAACATGATTAAGGTTCCCCCACTAAAATCAGTTATCACTAACATACAAGGTGATAAAATCACATTCAAAGGTCAGCCTGAATCACCAAACGCTGAACCTGCTCAAGCTGACGACCAAAAGAAAGTCGTTGCTCAAATGGCGCAAAATGCGCTAAACAAATAATCCATAATACTAGACTTTCGCAAACAATTGTTATATACTGCATGTTAGGATAAAATAAATATCTTCATGCTTACAATAACAGAATCTGCAGCCAAAAAAATCAAACAACAGTTAGCAAAGCGTGGTAAAGGCGTGGGTATTCATATTGGTGTCAAAACTACAGGTTGCAGTGGAATGGCCTATGTATTAGAATATATGGATCAAGAACCAATTACACGTGATTGGTTCAAATATGAAAATCACGGTGCTAATGTCTATATTAATGGTAGAGACTTAGTTTATGTTGAAGGTATGGAAATAGATTATGTTAGAAAGGGCCTCAATGAAGGCTTTGAGTTTAACAATCCCAATGAACGAGATCGTTGTGGGTGTGGGGAAAGTTTTAGAGTTCAATGACGACAGAAATTACACATTTAGTAACAGTGGGCTGTAGTTTTACGTATTGCCAAGCATTATACGATCCGCCCAATGAAGGTTGGCCTAAACTAGTTGCAGATAAGTTAGGCGTACCTATTGTCAATCTTGCCATACCTGGATCAGGTAATGACGGTATACACCGTAGAACATTTGAATATTTTTATAAAAATCTAACTACGAATAGCAAGCCCTTATTCATTGTTGCAATGTCACAAAATACTAGACGAGAAGAATATCTAATTAATTTTGCAAAAGAAAAAATACAAGATTATCATACTATTTCTTTTTTAGACACCGAAGAAACGACCTTGGTAGCTAAACCTATATTTGAACAACTAGATGATGTGGGGATATTGAAGAGTGAAGTTCGCAAGTTAATATATTGGGACTCTATTATAAACCTTTTTAAATCACATAGCATACCTTATCTTACGTCAGATTATTTTCCAGATAAAAGTTCAAATACCAGGGATTATATTAATCAAAATTATATTGGATTAAGATCACGAGTAGATACCGATGTTTGCAGATTAAAAGATTTTTCAGAAATAACTTCATGCTATCCAAAAGCGTTAGATAAGGCACATCACGGAAAGCAAGCACAAGTTGTATTAGCAGATTTTATCTATGAGCAATTAGTTAGTATTTACGGGGAAATAAAAGCTATACAGGGTAACTTTTTGTCATTAAAAGATTATCCTACAGAGTATAAAAGACATTTTGAGTCAACTAATCAATGGTATAGAAAAGAAATGGGATTAGAATATAAATATGGCCTTGACAAATAAGTACAATTATGTACAATTAAAACGAGAAACTATCGATGGATCACGTAAATACGTTACTCCCGATGGATACAAAGTTCCTAGTGTAACAACTATTTTGGACGCTACTAAGTCAGAAGAAAGCAAACAAGCATTACAAAACTGGCGCAAACGTGTAGGTGTACAAAAAGCACAAGAGATTACTACTGAGGCTGCAGGGCGCGGTACACGTATGCACAAGTGGCTCGAAGATTACATCAAAACCGATAAACTTGGTATTCCTGGTAGCAATCCATATAGTGTGCAAAGTCATAGAATGGCAGAAAACATCATCTATCAAGGTCTTAGCAAATGCAATGAATACTGGGGCACAGAAGTTAGTTTGTACTTCCCACAAGTCTATGCAGGGACAACAGACTTAGTAGGAGTGCATGACGGTGATGAAGCGATCATGGATCATAAGCAGACCAACAAGCCCAAAAAACGTGAATGGATTGATGACTACTTCATTCAAACAGCCGCATATGCTAACGCACATAATGAAGTTTGGGGAACAAAGATTCGCAAGGGCGTGATTTTTATGTGTAGTGCAGACTTTATCTATCAGGAATTTATTGTTGAAGGTGCTGAGTTTGACAAATACACAGACTTATGGTTTAGAAAACTAGAAGAATACTACACAAAATTCCTATAAGTAATTAGATAAATAAGTGTATTAGGGTAAGAATACACTTATGTCAATCGTACAAATATCAAAGATTCAACAAAGGTCAGGTAATTTAGTTGACCTGCCACAATTAGACGAAGCAGAATTTGGTTGGGCAACTGACCAAAAACGTCTATTCATTGGTAAAACAACACCCAATGAAAACATCGAAGTATTAACATCTTATTCAGGGATAAGTTTTAGTCAAATCGATGGCAGTGTTGGTAACTTAAATATTAACCCAGTTGACGTTGGGTTAGGACAAGTTCTTGCTTTTGACGGTACTAACTGGATAAATGCTGGCGGTAATGCAGGTGGCAATATTAACTTAGGTGATCTAGGTAATGTTACTATTGCAGGCGGCGCTATTGGTTATGTATTACAAACTGACGGGTTGGGTAATCTTTCATGGACACCCAAAACATCAATCACTGCCTATATTCAGAACATCAAGATAGGTAACGGAAATACTACCGCCGGAAACTTAACAGTAGTAACTACTACACAGAATAACTATTTTACCAATGGTTCTGTCATCACTATAACAGGTGCACCTAATATTGCCGGTAGTATTGGTAATGCATTAAACGGTGGTAATTTCTATGTAAAGGCACAAACTTCAAATAGTTTTGCTCTTTATAACACTTCTGATTTTTCAAATGCTGTCAACACTTCTACTTATACAGCATATTCATACAGCAATAATGTTACTGCTACCACTGTAGCAACAAACGTAATTAACATTGGTAACTCAGTTGCTAATGCTAACGTATTATTTGAAGTAAATCAACCTGTTGTGTTCTTGGGTAGTTTATCTACTAGTGGTCTTACAGCAAACACAACATATTACATCAACAGTATCCCTAGTGCTACTACGATTACTGTTTCAAATTCATTATATCCAAACGGTACAGCAGGTCCTATATTACCATTACAAACTACAAGTGGTTTAACAGCAACTGTTTATGGACAAGGCGGCCGTGCAATTTCTTCAATTGGTGGTAGCAGTGGTAGCAACGGAGCACAAGGAGCTGCAAATTCAGTTCAATTTAATAACAATAATTTGTTAGCAGGTAGTGCTAATTTTACATATGACCAAAACAATAGCAGTTTAGTTTTAAGTGGCGGCGCTACTGGCGGTAACATTAGTTCTAATAATATAGCTGCTAGTAATTTAATCTCTGCAAGTTATTTTGTTTCTAATATTGCAACAGGTACTGCACCATTAATTGTAACATCAACTACACGTGTTCCTAACTTGAATGTTGGACACGCTAATGTAACAGACTTTGCTAATATTACTACGACTTCAAGTGGTACTTCATATTTGATGTTAGCGAATGCAACAACAGGAAATGTTGCAGAATATGCAAATGCTAATTTATCATTCAACGCTGCAACAGGCAATTTATCAACTACAAATATCAATATCACCGGCAATGCAAACGTAGGTGTTAATTTAGGAGTAGCAAGTACAATTACCGCTTCAATAGTTATTGCTACCAATAACGGTAATGGTACAAACTTTAAAGTTGGTGATGATGCTTGGATTGGTGATGTTAATGTAGTAGACACATTACAAGTATCAGGTATCGAAAGTTCTGGTGCTAATGCTTATATCATTTTTGGTAACGGTGATACTACATCATTAGGGCGTGCAGGCACAGGCCCATTAACATACGGTGGTGCATTCGTTGCAAATGGCAACGTAACATCAAACGGTGAAGTTATTATTACTAATAACAATGGTCACGGTGGCTCGGGTTATGCTGGCATGATTACTATGACTAATAGTAATGTCAGCGCAACTAATCCACACAAATATTTCAGATTAAACAGTTCAGGTAACTTACAGATTGTTAATAGTGGTTACACTACAACTATTTTTGATTTGTCAGATACAGGCAACTTAAGTCAACTTACTAATTTAAGTGTTATCGGTAATGTTAGTGCGGCTAACGTAAGTGGCAATGGTAGTGCATTAAGTTCAATTACTGGTGCAAATGTCACAGGTCAAGTAGGTAACGCACTAGTAGCAGGTACAGTTTATACAAATGCACAACCCAATATTACAAGTGTTGGCACATTAACTTCACTTGCAGTTACAGGTAACATATCAGGAGCCAACTTAACAGGTAATCATTATGGAGCCGGTAATAATTTAAGTAACATTCAAGGTGCTAATGTAAGTGGTGCCGTTGCTTATGCAACAACAGCTAACTCAGTAGCCGGTGCTAATGTATCAGGTGCAGTGGCTTATGCAACTACTGCCAATGCAGTAGCAGGCGCCAATGTAAGTGGTGCGGTAGCATATGCAACAACAGCAAATGCTGTAGCCGGTGCTAATGTATCAGGAACAGTAGCTAGTGCAAATAACTCAAGTTATTTAGGCGGTACAGCAGCAGCAAGTTATTTACTAGTGACCGGTACCGGCAGTTCACTAACAGCAATCACAGGTGCTAATGTAACAGGTACCGTTGCTAATGCTAACAACTCATTGTACTTAGGTGGTATTGCGGCAGCTAATTATGCATTATCTAACACAGCAATTGCAAATGCTAACAATGCTACAATCGTAACAGGTGCAGTACAAAACAATATCACTACATTGAATGGTATAACTACTATCAATGCAGGATCAAATACAACGGCTGCAACATTCACCGGTAATTGGACATTGACTACAGGTTCAAGACTACAAGCAACATATGCTGACTTGGCTGAGTATTATGAAGCAGATCAAGAGTATGAACCGGGCACCGTACTAGAATTTGGCGGTGAGAAAGAAGTTACTGTTGCAGAAGATGGTACAACTAGAGTTGCCGGCGTAGTGTCTACTAACCCTGCTTATGTTATGAATTCAACATGTTCGGGCATCGCAGTTGCTATTGCTCTACAAGGACGTGTACCAACTAAGGTACGCGGAAGCATTAAAAAGGGTGATATGCTAATTAGCGGTGGCGATGGCTACGCAAGACCAACACTTACACCACAAATGGGAACAATCATTGGTAAAGCATTAGAGAACCACGAAGGCGAAGGTGTCATTGAAGTGGCAATTGGTAGACTCTAAGATAAATACATTACAGGAATAAGAAAATGTCATCATACGTTTATACAGCAAGTTCATCAGCAAACGCTTCAGCAAATATTCAAACTGACAAAGTTAGAATTGCAACTACTACCTCAGCAGTACAAGTTGTATCAAGTTATCCAAACGTTGCAGGTACAGGAACTGTTACCTGCACAACTAGTTCAAATGCAGTAGTTGGATCAAGTACCACTTTTACAACACAATTGAACATTGGTTATTGGATTGGTAATGCTACAGGTGCAACAGTTGGTATTGTAAAAAGTGTTACGAATAATGGTAATCTTATACTTACTACAAACGCAGGTGTAGCAATTAGTGGCGCTGGATATACAATTAATCCTTTTGGTGTTCCATATCAAGTAGCAACTGCAAATAGCGAAATCATTCCTCCTGGCACAGCCGAACGTAGTTTTTATGTAGGTCAGGGAAACATTGTATCATATATCAATGTGTCAGGTGAAACAGCGGCCCCATTCTCAATTACGGAATTGGGCGCCAATCATCCTAATACCGGTACTACTGGTGTGTTGCCCCCGGTATCAAGTATGGCTAGTGGTACTTAATTACTAGCAAGTTCTATAAATCTTTGGCGATTGTGTTGTAGCATAGGCAATTGTTTTTGCCAAAGATTATACAATTCAAAATTTGACATATCACATAATACTTTTAACTGTGTGATTACTGATTCTGTGCTGTTATCTAAATTTGGATTATCAAACAAATCATTAGGTGTGTAAAATCCCAATTTACGAACAACTTCAATTATTCCCTTGTTTGCATTCCACAAATAAGGTCTTAAACCCATAATAGGCTTCCAAGTCTTTTCTGATAATTGCCAGCTGTCAGTTGGTTCAGTTTCACTTACAATAACACAATAACTATTCTGCCAAACATCTAAATTACCTAAACTTGTAAGGTCTTCAGGTCTACTAAATCTTAAATCAGTAGAATGTAATTGCTGATCGGTGATAGCAGTACGTTGGTCGATACTAGGAAAAACATTTTTTTCGTATGTTATCCAACCCCTATTATCTAAGTTATTATCAATAAGTTGGTTTACTAATCGTTCTCTATGTGGTCTAGGTTTTCTATTATAACTCAAATAGACATTACTAAAATTTTTATTCAACTGCAACTCATTATCAGTATATTGTTTATTTTCCATCAACCATTTGGGCATCCAAGAACTCCATTGGGTAGGACTGAATCCTGCAAACTCTAAAGGATAATTTAATGCTATTATATCAGCATATAATAATGTATGTGTAAACCATTCAGTGCCGTCAACAGTCCCTGCAAGCCAAATTTTAGTAGAACCTTCGATGTTATCTTTAATCCATTGCAATAAGTTAGGGTCTTTAGGTTCTAGCCAAGTGAGGTTAATTAATAAATTAGTTTGATATTCATTTGCAGACAATTCTATTTTGAATTTTTCTAACCAATTGTGTTCGTGGTCTGCAATCGATTGAGTTGCAGTATAGCGATATCCGTATTCTTTAATCATACTTGTATTTAGAGCGTCTATTATTTTACGCAATAAAGATAAATACTTGCGTACATTCTCATGGTGAGAATTTATGCAGTACCCACTGCGTAGCGGCTAGAACCCGCAACTAACTAAAGGAAAAACAAATGGGACGTCCTCTAAAGATCGCAAAAGCACAAGCAGTTTTGACAATTACAGCAACAACTGCTTCATCACAATTAGTCACAGTATCAAACAATCTTAATACTCTAGGTGTTACAAAAGGCATGCCTTTTGCTACAGCAAGTACAGTAGGTGGTTTAACTGCAGGTGTAACATATTACATCAACAAAATCGTTTCAGCAAGTACATTTACTGTATCAGCTACACAATTAAGTGTTCAACCACAAACATTCCCGTCAATTACTACTACAACTGGTCAAAACGTTAAAGCAACAGTTGGTATCGTAGATTCAGGATTTAATAATCCAAACGGTAGTAACACATCAACTGGCTCAAGTACATTTGGTGTTGTTGGTGGTAACACAGCAATTATTGGTAGTCAAACACTAGTTAATGTTGCTTTTGGTGCTAACATTTCTGGTACAATTTTTGCAAGTAACGCTAGTACAACAGTTGTCGGTTTAGGTACTAACTTTGGTGCGTTAGCAAATGGTACACAACTTTATGCATATCAAGGTACTCCAGGTTCATATAGTGTAAACTTGTTAGGTACAATTGCAAACAACGTAGGTAATGTAACAGTTGCAGTTGCTAATAGTAGTGCTACTGGTAACGTTATCGGTACTTCAGGCAATGCTCAAACATTGGTAGCAGGTACACCAGTTGTGTTTGACACAGCATTTGGTGGCTTAACAGCAAACACAACATACTTTGTTAGAAATATTACTAACGCGGCTGCATTTACTGTTGCCGCAGTTCCAGGTGGTGCAAACGTAGTATTGACATCAAACTCAAGCGTAACTTCTAATGCTATTCAAAATCAAGCAGTATTGGGTGCTAACTCAGTAGTTAATGCGGCTGGTTATAATGGTTATGGCGATCCAATCTTGGCTGCATTACCAGAAGCAGGATATATTGTTCGTCAAAAAGGCAAACACAAATATTTGGTAACTGGTACTGTAACAGGTATTACAGCTCCTGTATATACAGCAAACTTAGCGAATGCGGCATTGACACCTAACACGTTCAATATCCAAGTAACTTATGCTGATAGTTCAACTGCATATCTTGATACTATTAGTGATTATAATTCACAAGCATTCCCTGCAACAGTTGCTCCTGGTTCACTAAGTGTTGGTACAGTATATACAATTTATCAAACAGGTACAACAAACTGGACAGCAGTTGGTGCAGCCGGCAACATGACTGGTACATCATTTACTGCAACAGGTACTGGTTCAGGTACAGGTTTAGCAATTCTTGCAAATGCTCAACCTAATGTAATTGGTACATTCAATAGTGCTGTAGCCGCTAATACATACTACACACCAAGTCTACCAATCGTAACAGTTAATAACGCTTAATCGATATGGCTACTGCAAGACCAGATCGATTATCGGTGCAAAAGTCTGAAACTGAAATTGCAGTGCTTCAGGTTCAGGTCGCCAACATCCATGAAAAGATGGACGACCTGAAATCTGATATTAAAGAAATCAAAGATAGTGTATCATCAGCAATGAAAGATACACACGACATGATCACAAAATTATCCACTGAAAGCACACAGCAACATAATGAACTTTCTAAAAAAGTTAGTGCTTTAGAAAAATGGAAATGGATGGTTATGGGAGGTGCAGCAACTGCAGGTGCACTAGGGTTTCATGTAGTGAGCAAAATGCTCGGAGCATAAAGATAGGGGGATTTAATCTCCCTATTTTTTTATCAATGCCTGTAACTTTTCTTGAACTAAATCAATATTCACAGTACTAAACAATCCAGGATGTAATGGCTTGGGGAAATGCCCTTCTTTGACCCATGCATATCCTTCATGTTCAGCATTTAACGTAGGTATGAATTCTTCTTTGACTTCACAGAAGAATGTATGATATGTAAATGTATTATTGACAAACTTTTGAATGGGAATCAATTTGAAGTCTTGATTGTAGAATCCCATTTCTTCTATACACTCACGTTCAATACCTTCTAATAGTGTTTCATCTTTTTCGATGCCGCCACCTGGTATACTCCACGTAGGACTTTTATTATCAGCCCTTAATAGATAAAGAAATCTATTAGTAGAAACACTATAGAAGAACACACCGGCAGCGTTACTGGACATATTAAATTACGATACTGTAATCGCCGGCGTAATAGAAACCTTCATATGATTTCATCCAACCTTCATCAGGTGTATATCTATATTGAAGAGTAGTTGCAAGATTAGTCACATATTGTACTTCTGTATCTGCTTGACTGTCGTATGCAACAAACCATTGCATTGTACCACTATCAAATTCTATGATATCATTTGCATTTGCGACTAGACCACCCCAAGCAACTGTTGTAGTATCAGGTGCTCCAATATTTTCAACAATCAAATAGCGTACACCATTGATAGGCCCGGGTAGTCCTGCATTAGGGCCTTGCATTTGTGGATTAATAACAGCATTAACTGGATCTAATGTATTCTGTGGTAATGTTTGTGGATCTACGTTAAAGATTAAGAATCTGTCATCTAATGGATTAGGAACAATAGTACCAACGATAGGGGTATCCATATATGGATTCTCTAACCAAATCTGGCTAATACCCGGCTGAACTTTGCCATACACGTTTAATAAACTAGACCAATACAAATCAGTAGGTGGAGAAACATCTTGATCTAGACTATTGTTAGACGGATCGAATGGTTCGTCGGCAGGTAGTAATTGTAATTGGTTGCCGATGTATAATAACTTGTAACCATATGGAGTAATCTTTTGTCTAGTACCTAACAACAAATCATCATTCTGGATATCTGTAAGAGCATTTCCTTGATAGATAGACATGATAATTTTTTGAATAACGCCCATCTTTTTCAACTTACTTGCAGTTGTCAACCAGATAGGCATGTAAAACTTCCAGGTCATAATGTCAATTGGATTACCTGTACCTACTGGAATTTGTCTGCTAGTAAAAGTCAATCCATCTTGAAACACAGAACTTAATGAGGTCCAATCAACAAAGTTATCTGTACTTTGAATTTCAAGTGCAGGATTAAACAATGGGCCTAGTTGTTCAATGATTTCTAATTTTTGTTGATAGTTTGTTGTCCAAAAATCGACATTAATACGCAATGTATATGGTACAGGCATCAATCTTTCAATAGTAAACGCTTGACCTTGTGTAGTCTCATAGCTTTGTGTATCAGGATTGTATGCACGTTGCCTTACATTAATCTTGTCAATAAATGTAGGATCAGTAGTCCATTTTTGATTGTATTCCAAACCACTGATGTAGTAAGTAATCATTGGTGCAGATGGTAGTGTACTTGCACTGTTATTATTAACAACAGTTGCAGCCTGACGACTTTGATCGCCATACATAATAGGCACACGAACGTAAATAGGGTTGCCTGCAGGATCGTTACCTCTGGTAACTTGCCAGTTGCTAAAGATTTTGGCAAACTGTATTAAGAATCTGCGTATCTGATTATCATAAAAATATTGCGCTGCCATGTATGACCTTTATATTACCGGCGGTAGTGTCGGTGGTGAATTCTGTAGTACATTCGACAATGGTTGTGCTTGAGGAATTACTGCTTGATCATTATTTACATAAATTTGAGCATCGTTATTAATAAATGATGAGAGTTGTGATTGATTTTCAACACTACCAAATCCAGTTTGTGTTCTGACATTTTGGCTAATTTGTATCCATAACTTACCGTCCCAACGATATAATAGTTGAGGTAAGTAATCGATGCGTAAGAAATAATCGCCCACTGTAGGATTTGCAGGGAAACTAATACCTGCGCCTGTTGGGAATCCATTTGGAGCACTACCATCACCAGTCATGTAGCCAGTTGTATAACCAAATGATCTTGGAGCCGATCTAGAGATAAACTGGAATGTTGGATCACAGTCTGCTCTAAAGTCCATAACACTTGTCACCGTTCCTGTGAAACTATCTAGACTTGGGTCTTGGTCTGCTGTAGCATATGTGTTGTCAGCAGTACCATATGGTCCAATAATGATAGGACTGATTGTTTCTACTTTGAGAATCTTAATCTTATCAACACGACCACTACCACCTGCTGTCTTTTCAGGTTCTTGCTCTGCTAATGATAATTGTGCTTGTACAAGTTTGTTGATTTTATTTTCTACATACTTGCCGACACCATTCATGTCTTGTAGTTTTGCTAATGCAGCCTTACTAACCTTAATACCAACACTTGGATTCTTGAACTTACTATTGCGATATATTACAACCTTTGCGCCATCTAACTGAGATGGTATATTGGGGAAGTTTGCGAATGGATTAGGAGCAAGTACACCGATAGGTGGTGCAGGTTGATTCAAATGACCTGAAGGAACTGTATTACCTTCTTGGTTGGTAACATACTCGCCGTATGTAGGTACAACATATAGTTGACTTTGATCGTAACCTGATTTAGGAACAAGTATTTCTGCATCAGCAAGTACAGCATCATTGATTGCAATATTCTTGTTGTATGTAGAAATGATATCTGCAAGGCCACCGTTTGATTGTAATTGCCAATATGTTGCGTTTGGTGGATATGTTCCTGCAGGAACATCTGCCAAAGATTTATAAATCAATCCACCAAATGTAACAGTATAGCCTTCTGGATAAGGTTTTGTCTTATCCCAGTTACCAAGATAATTGTCTTGATTGAGAGGTTGTGTAAGAATATCTGAAAACTCCTCACTATTAACAAGAGGTTCACATTTGATACGCCATAGATGTGGGTACCATGTTTGTGTGAAACCTTCACTTGCATAGTTTGCATCAGTAATTTGCATAAAGCGTTTTAATGCAACTGGTATAGTTTGATCTAATGGATTATAATCTAGTAAGTGAGGTAACTCTAATACATCACCAACCATTAATTTGCGACCAATAATGTCAATCATGTCATTGTAATGCACAGTGACGAAAATGATATCATTATTTAAGAATAAACCAAACTGACTTAAATCAAAGTCAAGATTTTGTACATTGTAATGCCCGCGCAATCTATAGATATTTGGATCATATGTTCTATCACGGTTTTCCATGAATAACAAGTCTTGAATATTAGTAGGACTTTGAACTGCATACTGTGGCTGTGTAGGGTCAGTACTAGGCCCCTGATCAGTAGGACCTAGATATTTGTGAATATATAAGTCTGTGCCACCTGCAGTTAACATATCGGATATGGTTCTATCCATAAATCGATAGTCATTTTGTTTCGTTGGACGGTATAGGCTGAGCCTAGGCACGTTAAACTCCTACGGCTAGTTTTTTAGCCAATTTAATAGAGAAGTACCATTTTTTATATTTAGAATCAGTAAGCATATAGTTATTTATCGAAATTTTTTGGATCAAACGGCTTGACAATAAATCGGATATGCTGTATACTTATAAATATCGTGAAACTATGGAGATTTTATGGCTCGCAAACCCGCTTATCAAACACATTCTTTTGTGCGTGACCTTACACCTAAAGATGTTGATGCACAATATTATGGTTCTGAACCACTATTTGAAACACAACCTGCAGAGGACAAACGGCAAGGTCAACTAGGACAAGCATTTAATTGGTACTCACGATTCTATTCACAGCCTGATGCCAAAGACTTTATGATTCAATATCTTGAGGCTAACGAGGGTAAAGACAAAATCAAGTTTGTTAAAAAGGCCCCTGACACTAAAGTGCACACCTCTTGGGGTTGGATGGCACGGTTGTCATTGCGTGGTTTGCAATTCAATGAGCGTGAAAAAATGTTGCTTGACGACCAGATCGACCGACTGGTTCAATTGGGTAAAGGTGAAGAAAAAAATGAAGTCATTGAAGATGATAAGCCTAAAGTTGAACGCAAGAACATTCAGGAAATCATGCGTGAAAAAGCAGGTGAAGCCGCAGGTGAATTAGAAGGCTTGATGGATGAATTCTGTTTAGCAGGATACCCCAAAGACTTTGAAACTAAAAAACGTGTTAGTTCAGAATTAGGCGAACGCAACATTTTACCTCAACATATTACCCCAATTATTAAACATTGGGAAAATGTATTAAATGAATTTACTGAATTGCAACTTGGCAAAGATGCACAATTAGTTGAAGCCTATGCTCACATGAGCAAAATGCAGGTTCGCTATATGATTAAGTTCATTGAATCTGTGATTGCCGATCTAAATGGTTATGCAAGTGTTAAGAAGGCAAGCAAGGCACCACGCAAACGCAAGGCAGTACCTGTAGAAAAGATTGTAAGCAAACTGAAACACTTGAAAACATTCAAGGATGATGCTACAAAGGTTGATTTGGTTGGTTTGAGTCCTGTTAAACTACATCAATGTAATGAGGCTTGGGTCTATGATACAGCAAGACGTAAAATGCATCATTATGTTGCCGATGAATATAGCAAGACACTTACAGTTAAGGGTAACACATTGCTAGGATTCGATCCCAAACAAAGTGAAGTTAAAACACTACGTAAGCCCGCTGAACAAATCAAGGCACTTACAGGTAGTAAGCCCGCGGCACGTAAGTTCTTTAAAGAAATCAAGTCTGTTGCAACATCACCCAATGGTCGTTTCAACGACAACATGATTATTCTCAAGGCGTTTTAATTGAGTAAAATATGTTTAATTGCGGGGTGTAGTCACTCAGCTGGTTCTGAAATTGACGGGGAAGTAGACAGCCCCTTCAATCGTCAACATAGTTATGGTAATTTGTTAGCACAAAAATTAGGATATACTCCTGTTAATATTGCAGTAAGTGGTTACACTAATAGTGCAATTGCTAGGAGTGTCCTAGAATATTGTAGTGAGCATGATACTAGTGACTTATTTGTTGTTGTTGGTTGGACTGAGAGTTCACGTATTGAAGCACCATTTCAATACCCAACATGGCATCAACAACAGAATGGAAAATACTGTGATTGGTTTTCTAATTCATCTACTGATTTCTTGCAGATAAATGTAAACTATACAGGTTATTCTGAACGTGAGCGTAACATACAAGAAGATTATCGTAGGTTTGTAATTAACCAAACACCTTATACAGAAATCACCAGTGCAAATTTAATTTTGCAATTGCAATATTTTTTTAAGAGTAAAAACATTGATTACCTAATGTGTAATACTATACACATGTTTTCTCCTGAAAATGAAAAATATCTTAAATTTTACTTGAATAGTATTGACACAGGCAAGTATTACAACTATAATAACAACAACGAATCATTTTATCCCAAATATATAAATTTAGGATATACTAATTCAAAGGCAAAATACGGGCATCATTCTGATATCCCTCATCAACTATATGCAGACGAACTATACAATTTTATAAAGGCAAACAATGACACAAAATATTGATTTAAACAAATACACCGAATTCGTTAATGCTGTAACCAGCAAAGAATCAAATAACTTTGATCACCTTTTACCTCGCATCGTTGAACTGCGTAATACAACTAATATAAATGTTAGTTTGCTATTGACTGCATGTTTAGGACTTGCGGCTGAAAGTGGTGAGTTTATTGAAATTCCCAAGAAGGTTTTCTTTCAAGGTAAACCACTAACTGATGAAAACATTTTTCACATGAAACGTGAATTGGGTGATATTATGTGGTACTGGGTTAATGCATGTCGTGCACTAAATCTTGATCCCAATGATGTTGTTGCTGAGAATGTTAAAAAATTAGAGGCACGATATCCCGGTGGACAGTTTGACGCATTTTACAGCGAGAACCGAAAAGATGGAGACCTATAATCCCTGATAAATAATAGCAACAGGGGATTATTATGCCAAGTAGCACAGCCAGTTATTTAAGTACACCAACTAGTTATAACTTAGAAGAATTAAAACAAGCATTATTTAATAACATCACTTATCGTTTAGGTGGTGGTATTATTGATTTGGAACTTGATCCTGAGCATTATGAGGCCGCATATAACTATGCTATCAAAGTATATCGTCAACGTGCACAAAATGCCACACAAGAATCATACACACTAATGACAGTTGTTGAGAATGTGGACACTTACACATTGCCTCAAGAATTTATTAACGTTAGACAATTATTCAGACGTAGTATTGGTCTTGAAACAGGTCCAAGTTCAAGCAGTTTTGACCCATTCAGTAGTGCTATTCTTAACACATATTTGTTAAACTATAACTATACAGGTGGTATGGCAACATATGACTTTTATGCAGGTTATGTTGAATTAGCCGCACGTATGTTTGGTGGGTTCTTGACATACACATTTGATCCTGTTACTAAGGTTCTTAGAATTACACGTGATTTCAAGGGTTCAGGTGAGCGTATTCTTGTTTGGGCAGATGTGCAACGCCCTGAAGCAGTGTTACTACAAGACCCAGGCGCTGGTGTGTGGATCGGTGACTTTATTTTAGCACAATGTAAAGTTATTATTGGTGAAGCACGTGAGAAGTTCGGCAGCATTGCAGGTCCGGGTGGCGGCACAACATTGAACGGTACTGCCATGAAAGCAGAAGGCTCTAAAGCACAAGAAGTGTTAATTGACGAATTGAAACGATATGTTGATTACAGTCAACCGTTGACATGGATTCAAGGGTAAAATAATAGTTGACATTCTCCAAATATTGTCATACAATCATAATATTATAGGAGATGCCCCAATGATTATTGGTATTACAGGTTTTATTGGTAGTGGCAAAGATACAGCCGCAGACTACCTAATTCGTTTTCATGGTTTCAAAAAATTAAGTTATGCAGGTGCACTTAAAGATGCTGTGTCAGCAATCTTTGGTTGGGACCGTGAATTACTTGAAGGGTCAACAAAAGCAAGTCGTGAGTGGCGAGAACAAGTTGACCCGTGGTGGGCAGAACGATTAAATATTCCTACATTAACTCCTAGATGGGTATTACAATTTTGGGGCACTGAAGTTTGTCGCAAAGGATTTAATGAAGGCATTTGGGTAGCCAGTGTAGAAAACAAACTTAGAAACAGTAAGGAAGATATCGTCATTACTGATTGCAGATTTACCAATGAAATTGAAGCCATTAAAAATGCAGGTGGACTTACTATGCGTATCGAGCGTGGTGAAAAACCTAGCTGGTACGATGATGCAGTTTCTTTCAATAAAGGCGAGATTGGTAATATGTCTTGGGCATTAAGTAAAAAGAAACTTGATGACCTCAAGATTCATGCCAGTGAGTATAGTAGTGTAGGATTAAACTATGATCATTATGTTGACAACAATGGCACAATTGATGACTTGCACAAACAGTTAGAGTCTATAGTCAACTTGTAAATCTCCGCGCTTCCAGTTAACTTCTTTCTTCTTAACTACTTCAATGCAGTTAAGACACACACTACGTAGATTAGTAAAGTTAACATTAGTCAAATCACCGTCAATATGAAACACGGTGATTTGTGTAGTGTATAATGCTTTGAAACCACATAAGTCACATGTGGTTTTCTTTTTATACCCTGCACGTTCCCAGTTACTAATTCTGGGTTTCTTTTTTGTTTTTAATTTACCACAACTATCGCATATACTTCTATAATGCGTCACTCCGTCACGTTTATAGTTGACGGCACAGTAATTTTTATTGCATGTGTTGCATATAGGTCTATTAATCATCTTCTATTTATAAATTAACCTTCGAAGGTTCGTTAATACGGTGTTTTTTTGATTTTATACTAAATAATATTACAACTTAGGTGGTAAACCTCATAATTTTACAAAAGGAAATTTTATTATGGCACTAGTATCTCCAGGCGTACAAGTAGATATCATTGATCAAAGTCAATATCTACCAGCCGCAACAAACTCAACACCGTTAGTCATTTTGGCGACAGCGGCAAATAAAGCAGATCCAACAGGTACTGGTGTTGCACCAGGTACTACTGCTGCAAATGCAGGTCAACTATATTTGATTACAAGTCAACGTGACCTTGTACAAACATACGGCACTCCATTCTTCTATACAACATCAAACGGTGTTCCAATTCAAGGATATGAATTAAACGAATACGGTCTATTGACTGCCTATTCAGCATTAGGTGTAACTAACACTTGCTATTGCTTGAGAGCAGATATTGACTTGGCAAGTTTAGTTGGTCAAACAGGTCGTCCAAGTGGCAACCCAGCTGATGGTACATATTGGTTGAACACAACTACAACAACATGGGGTATCAATGAATTTGATGCATCAACAGGTGCTTTCCAATCACAAGCTCCTATTGTAATCAACAACACATCACAATTGTCAGGTGGAGTTCCATTAAGCAGCATTGGTTCAATCGGCCAATATGCTGTCAATTCTATTCCTAACTACAATGACCCTGATCAAGCAAGTGCACAAACATTCTTTTTTAAGAATTCAACTAACACTTGGGTATCGGTTGGTTCACAAGCATGGTTAAATTCATGGCCAACTATTAGAGGTACAAATAGTAACCCAACGTTGAGTGCAGGAAACACACTATCACTTAATATCAGCGGTGGTGGTTCAGTTACAGTTACTGTAGAATCTTCACCAAATAATGTAGTTTCAGTATTAGCGAGTCAAATCAATGCATTAGGTCTTGGTTATGTAACAGCAAGCGTTGTAAGTGGCAAATTAAACATTTATTCATCACAAACAGGTGGAAGTACAAGTGTAAATCCTAAATATTTGACAATTTCTGGTACAGCATTGTCACAATTGGGAATTGAATCTGGTAACTACTACCAACCACAATTCTTCTATGGTACTTCTGCTCAACAACCATTGTGGCAAGCAAGTCAGCAATTCCCAGCTCCGGGCGGTTCTGTATGGTTAAAAGTAGGTTCTTCAGGTAACGGTTTTAACCCTGTTATTAGTGAATGGTCTGCTACAACTGCTAGTTGGAAGGCAAAAACTGCTAATTTGGCAACAAGCGACTGGGACGTAATTGAAAGTTTAGATGCAACCGGCGGAGCATTGATTCCAGCTGGTACTGTGTATGCACAATACAATTCTAACTTTGTTCCTACAGCAACAATTCCAGCAGCACAAGGTCCAATCTATTATTGGGAACGTGTTGCAACAGGTGCAACAATTGCTACAGGTACTGTAACTGACTTTGACTGGACAAGTGGTGCTACACACATTTATGTACAATCAAGCATTCCAGGTACAGGATCATTAAGTTCAGTATATACTGTTAACATTCCAAGCACATGCAATGCTACACAATTTGTAACAGCATGGCAAGCAGCAGCTATTCCATTCACAACCGCAAGTGTTGCAACATCAGGTGCTATTGTCATTGAGCAAACATCAGGTGGTGTTATCGTAATGAATGACTGCGTGTTATCAACTGGTCTAAGCAGTGGTGTATTAGCAGCCGCAGGTTTTGTATCAGGAACAACTGCATTTGTTAAAACAGGTCCGTTTGTTTCAAACAACTTGTCTAATGCAAATGCAGGTATTTCATTCACCCCAACTCAAGCATCAACTTCAGGTGTTGGTACTAGTTTGCAAATTAACGTTACAAATATTAATACTATCTATAATGTTTCTCCAACAACATTTGCAGCAGCCGGCTCTGGCTACGCTGTAGGTGATACAGTAACGTTCAGTGGCGTGTCAATGGGCGGTAGTCATCCTGCAAACGACTTAGTTGTTAGAGTTGTTTCAGTAAATGGTAGCGGCGCAGTAACAGGTTTAACTTATGTATCTGGTATGGGTGCTGAAACTTATAATGTTCAACTTTCAAATTGGGTAGATTTCACATTAGTACCAAGCGGTGGTGCTCCAGTAGCAGCTCCTGCAGCTAATACTAACTGGTTCTACTCAGTAGTTGACCAAGTAGATATCATGGTTAGAACTAATGTTCCTAACACAGATAATCCAAATAGTGTGAATTCATATTGGACTGGTTATGGTAATACTAACTATGATTCAAATGGTTTCCCAACAAGTGGTTCAAACACAACTGACCCTAACGGTCCTATCTGTTCAGCAACTGCTCCAACAACACAAAGCGACGGCGTAACTGCTCTTGCTTACGGTGATCTTTGGGTTAACACATTAGATTTAGTTAACTATCCAATCATCAGTCGTTGGCAATCAGTTAACAATGTTGATCAATGGGTTGTAATTGACAATGCTGACCGTGTAAACTCACAAGGTATCTTGTTTGCTGATGCACGTTGGGCAACTAACGGTGACACAAGCCCAATTGATGATCCTATCCCAGCAATCGCAGATTTGTTGATGAGCGATTACATTGATTTGGATTGCCCAGATTCAAGTTTGTATCCAGTTGGAACATTGTTGTTCAACACAAGACGTTCAGGTTATAACGTTAAACAGTATCGTCCAGATTACTTCAATAGCGTTAGATTCCCTGACTCAACAATCCCTGAATATCAAGATGCATGGGTATCTGTATCAGGTGCAAACGCAACAACAGGCGTACCTTACTTTGGTGCAGCAGCACAACGTAACATGGTTGTTACTGCTATGAGAGCAACAATTTCAACTAACCAAGCGATCAGAGATGAAGATAACTTCTTCAACTTAATGGCAGCACCAAACTATTGCGAATTGCAACCAGATATGGTAACATTGAATGATGATCGCGGTGACACAGCATTCATCGTTGGTGATACTCCAATGACATTACCTGCTAATGGCACAGCAATTGCAGCATGGGCTAAAAATGCAGCAGGTGCAGCATCAACTGGTGTTGATGGTTGTGTAACACGTAACACATACTTGGGTCTATTCTATCCAAGCGGTATTACTGACGACTTGCAAGGTAATTTGGTAGCAGTTCCCCCATCATATATGATGTTGAGAACGTTCCTAAGAAACGATCAAATCGCTTATCCTTGGTTGGCAGCAGCTGGTACTCGCCGTGGTATTATCGATAATGCAACTAATATTGGTTATATCGATGCTACAACAGGTGACTTTGTAACAGTTAAAACAAGTCAAGGAATCAGAGATGTATTGTATACTAACAACATCAACCCACTAGTATTCTTTACTGGTAATGGATTGTTAAGTTTCGGTAACATTTCAAGCTATGCATCACAATCTGCATTAGATAGAATTAACGTTGCAAGACTTATCTGCTATCTACGTTACAACTTGGCAGTTGCAGCAAGACCGTTCATCTTTGAACCTAATGATGCACTAACAAGAACACAGATTTCTGGTGTTGTACAAACATTGCTTGTTGACTTAGTAGCGAAACGCGGTATCTATGACTACTTGGTAGTTTGTGATAACAGTAACAATACTCCTGCAACAATCGATGCTAACGAACTTTGGGTAGACGTTGCAATCGAACCCGTGAAGGCAGTTGAATTCATCTATATCCCAGTACGTATCTTGGCAACAGGAACACTAGGTGGTCAAGGTGGTTCTAAGTAATAGAAAATGATACCCCGAAAGGGGTATCATAAATTGATAAATACATATATAGGAGATAAAAAATGGCAACAGCCTCACAATCATTGTTCAACATGACAGTCGCAGGAGATACATCAGGCGGCAACCAAGGTCTGTTGATGCCTAAACTACAATTTAGATTCAGAGTTGACTTTCTAAATTTTGGTGCAAGCGCAACACAGGGTCTAAGTTTGACTAAACAAGTTATCGATTGCGCAAGACCGCAAGTACAATTTGACGATATTACATTAAACGTATATAACTCAACAATGTATCTAGCAGGTAAACCAAAATGGCAGACACTTGCAATCAACATTCGTGATGATGCATCTGGTACCGTTGCACTTGCAGTTGGTTCACAAATTCAGAAACAATTTGACTTTGTTGAACAAGCATCAGCAGCTACTGGTCAAGATTATAAATTCCAAACTAACATTCAAATTCTTGATGGTGGTAACGGCACTGCTGTTCCTGCTGTGTTAGAAACATGGGAATTGTATGGGTGCTATATTCAACAAGTTAACTATCAAACATTGAACTATGGCACAAGCGATGCAGTAACAGTTGCATTGACATTACGTTTTGATAACGCAATTCAAGCGCCACTTGGTTCTGGTGTTGGTACGCCAGGTGTACAACGTCAAACAGGTGATTCTGTAACTGGTATTGGTCAGTAACATTGAATAACAATGTCAGGGTTTAATCAAAACCTTTTAGTAAACGCCGCAATAGGGGCAGTAGGGGCTTTGGCCGGAGGTGCTGTACTTAATGGTACAGGATACTCTGGCCCGAGAACACAGACTGGTTCTTATTTCGGCGAATACCTACGTGATTATACTCACGCAAGCAAAATCTTTAGGACTAATTCTTATCAGAATGCTCCTAAATTCAAGTATCTATTTCACACATATTTTAAAATTAATGCGGCTGCTATGCAGTTTTTTAATGGTGGTCGTAGTGGTACTAATGTGTTACCTACTAGTGACTATGGCGTTTTAGTTAAAGATATAAAACTTCCAACTTTTAGTATTAATACAACTCAACTCAATCAGTACAACAGAAAAAGAATTGTACAAACAAAAATTAGATATGAACCTGTTGAAGTAAGTTTTCACGATGACAACGGTGATACTATTAATGGTATGTGGCAATCATATTATCAATACTACTATCAAGATAGTTTAAATGTAAACGCACAGTTCAACGGATCTAGAGGCGGTAACGCCGGAGCGATTAATTATAATAATAGAAATATTTATCAGTTCGATATATCAGGTGACAATGGTTGGGGGTATGACGGTACGTATCCTAGTGGCACTAATGTTAAAGTACCTTTCTTTGATAGTATAACTGTATTTGGATTTAATCAACATAATTTTACTGCCTACACATTTATTAATCCCATGATTACTAGTTTTTCTCATGATAGTTATAACTACAATGAAACTAATGGTATCATGCAAAACAAAATGACATTTGATTACGAAACAGTAACGTATGATTATGGTCATTTAGATGGCAAAGATCCTAGCAACATCGTTACTGGATTTGGAGATCCTGCAACATATGATAGAACCCCAAGTCCTATTATGGCAGCAGGTGGAAATGGTTATGCATTGGGACAAGGTGGCTTAGTTCCGGCAGCAGGTGGTGCATTGACACAAGGCACACCTAATCTATATCAAAATACAATTAATGCGCAAGGGGTTGCTTATGGCAATCAATATGCATCACCTAACCCTGCTCCAGCATCAGCAATTAATGCAGGGTTACCAAATGCTCTGTTAAATGCTACCGCTGGCTCACGAAACAATCAATTTGTTTTTAGTGGTGTTGGACAATCTCCTGGACCGTTGAATACTGCAAACTTCCCAGTTACTGGTGGCGCCATTGGACCAATACCAATCACAAACGAACCTGTAGCAGGTCAACAATACAATGGCGCAAATTTAGTTCCAGGCTATACTAATACTAATTAAGAATAATAATCATATTATTGTTGAATAAATAGTATTATGGCTAATACAAATATCACATCTGAAAGAGATCATATCTCACAAACTGTAAGAATTTTTGATAATTTTTACAGTACCACATTGCACGTTAACGGTGGAGAGTATGACTTGGTATTTTCATACTTTAAGGGCGTTAGCGATAATAATACTATTGCGGCAAACTTTACTGCATTATTCTTTTCTATTGCTCAACAAGCCAACATCCCTGTACAACAATTACTTGAAGCAGTTCAGGGTTCAAACAATACATTACAAGCCAGCAATGCATTATGCTATTATCTGAACACATTTAGAAGCAAAGCCTCGTTGTATGGTACCGGTAATATCCCTGTACCCAATCAAGCAGTTCAAAGAAATGTAGTGTTATGATATGGCTAGATTTGCACAAGGTCAATTTACTCCCACTCAACCACAAAAATACATAGGCAAACATAAGCCTAGATATCGTTCAGGTTGGGAACTAACATTCATGACTTTCTGTGATACACATAAAAATGTATTATATTGGGCTAGTGAATCTATGATTATTCCTTATATTCATCCCTTTACAGGCAAAAAAACTAATTATATTCCTGATTTCTTTGTAGTATATGAAAACAAGTTTGGTAAAAAGATAGCAGAAGTTGTAGAAATAAAACCTAAAAAACAAAGTCTTATTGAAAGCAAAGTAGCAAACGCCAAGGACAGAATGATAGTTGCTATTAATCATGCTAAGTGGAAAGCGGCTATGGCCTATTGTCAAAGCCAAGGATTTACATTTAGAGTTATTACAGAGGACGATCTTTTTAGAAATGGTACACGAAAGTAACTAAATACTTTCTATGATATATCTTTATAAAAAGACTCACAATAAAACCGGATTACAATATCTAGGTAAAACTTTATCAAAAGATCCGTACAAATATCTTGGGTCCGGCACATATTGGACCAATCATCTAAAAGTACACGGGAATGATGTAACTACTGAAATTATTAAAGAATGCCAATCTGAAGAAGAATTGATTCATTGGGGATTGCATTATAGTAAGTTGTGGAATGTAGTTGAAAGTGATAAATGGGCTAACTTAACAGAGGAAGCTGGCCCCGGTGGTGCATGGTCAACTGAATCTAGAAAAAAATTAAGTAATTCTAGAAAAGAAATATTAGCAAAAATGACCCCAGAAGAGGTATCAAACTTTGTAAAAAATTCTTGCAGTTCAGAAGCTAGTTGGACTCCTGAAAGAATTGAAAAAATGAAATTAGGAATGACAGGAAAAAAGAAAACCAAAACGCCAGCTTTAATCCTAGCAGAAGAACAGCGCAGAATTCGTATTCAAAGTGATCCATTAAAATGCGGTGATGCTAATCGTGGTAAATCATGGAAATTAGTCAACGGTAAACGTACATGGTTTACTAAGGAGAATTAAAATTACAAAAAAGTTAGAAGAATTATTTGAGCTTCCTGAAGATGTTATAAGCACTTTGGCGAAGCCTACCCCCGAATTTGCACAAGAAATTACTACAGAAGCACTTAGTAATCTAGAAAAAATTGAAACAGCATTACCCCAAGTCAGAGGACTAGAAGCCGCTGATACTGAAATGGATGAACTAGCCAACCTAGCAACAAGCAGTTATAAAGATTTAATGGATTTAGGTATGCAAGTAGATAGTAGATTTAGTAGCGAAATCTTTGGTGTTGCTAGTAATCTATTAGGACACGCAATCACAGCAAAAACTGCCAAACTAAATAAAAAATTAAAGATGATTGATTTGCAACTAAAGAAAGCCGCATTGGATCAACGTCAGGCAGCTAAATCAGAAGAAATAGAAAACACCCCGTTAGGTGAAGGCAAGTCTTTGGATCGCAACGAACTGCTTAGAGTTCTCAGCGCAAAAACTGAGACTAAATGATAAATATATTATACGGGAATTAAATTATGAAGAGCCTCAAACAATATATCGTTGAAAGTGTACATACATATGATTACACTATTAAGATCGCTGGTGAAGTGGATAAAAACTGGTTGGAAATGTTCAAACATAATCTAAACAAGTTTGATCCTGTAGAAATCTCAGCGCCAACAAGCACGCCCATTCAGAAGGATCCATATGGATTCCCTGATCTTCACAATGAATCAATTACTATTCTTAAGTGCAAATTCCGTTATCCTGCAACAGAGCCAATGATTCAACAAATGGCACAGTTGTTAGGATACAACTTGAATATGGTACGAGTTATTGGTTCTGCATATGATGACAGTATCAATGGCGAAGCAGAACAATATGCTAATCAAATGAAAAATAGCCCTGTGCTAACTCATGAAGAAGAAACAGAAGCAGGCGCAAAGGCTGCAAGTAAAGCATATGCTGGTTCATACTTAGACAGTATCAAGGATCAAGCAAAAGATTCAAATATTGAATATCAATACGATGGAAAGAAAACTCCAAACGCATTTGACCCATTCAAACCATACTTAGACGATAAACGATTAGGTGACATGAGTCCCATGACTAAAATTAAAATGCCACCTAAACCAAAGACTGGTGCAATGGTTTAATTAATTAAGGACGACACATTATGAATTTCAAAGACATGTTAGAAAAGATCAGCCAGTTATCAGAGGCTACAAAAGAGACTGGTAAAGGTCGTATTCACACTGCTGAGCCAGGTGGTTATGGTCGTAAAGATGATGAAGATGAAGAGGGCAAAAAAGTCAAACAAGATACAGCACCTCGTGGTCGTGGTCGTCCTAAGAAAAATGCTGATGCTGAAACAGGTGAAGAAAAGAAATATGATTTCTCAGCATTTGGTGTTAAGCATGGTAAAGATGTTAAATTACCTGCATATGACAAAAGCAAAACTAAAAAGCACACACTAAAAGACTGGTTTGAGCAGTTAGATAAAGAACTTATCAACGAAACACCTACTCCAGTTCCAGTAATGCAACAAGGTAGTAACAAAGCAACTACTACAGGTATGATCACAGTAAATGATCAAAGCCCTGCAGGTAAGGCTTTAAATGACACTATCAATAACTTAGCACAACAAAAGAAACTTTCAGTTGTTACTCCACAAGGTCAACAACAAACACAACAACCTCAACAAGGTCAACAAACTCAACAAGGTACAACACAACCTATGTCTGAAGAAGAGTTGGATGAAAAAGATATAGGCAAACATAACAATGCTACAACAGGCTTTGATGCATTGGTTCGTAAACTAACACCTAAGTATGGTGTAGAGGCAGCAAAACGCATCGCAGGTTCGCAATTGAAGAAAATCAAAGAGGCAGATATTGCTTCAACTCAAGGTATTGACACAGAAGGCGCAAACTTAGGCGCCGTCCGTAATCCTAACGCTTTTGAAAGCAAAATGAAAACAATGCATAAGACACGTATAGACGAAGGTATGATGGATAAGATCAAATCAATTTTACCTAGAGTAATGAAGTTTTTACCTGTACAAGAGATTGCAACTAAAGTAAAACAAATTACAGGTGGTGATTTTACTCCTAGCAGAGAAAATGCATTGAAAGTGGCACAAGCATTTGGCTTTGATAAAATGGGTAAACAAGCGCCAGCACAAGCCGCAGTCAACGAAGGTTTAGCAGGCAACTGGCAAGGTAAATTGCTTCAACTATTACACGTAGTAGGTCTTGGCGCAGGCGCCGCACAAGCAATTGGTGGTTCTGCACTAACTGGTATGGCAGGTTTTGGTGGCGGTGGTGAACTTTTAATCATGGTTGGAACAATATTGTTAATGTTGACTGAAACATTCTGGGGTAATAATCGTGGTCAAATAGGTGCTATGGGTAAACCTACAAATGAAGGCAAAAAAGCTAAGCCAGATTATATTGACTTAGACAAAGATGGCGACAAAAAAGAATCAATGAAAAAAGCTGCCGCTGATAAAAAGAAAAAAGCAGTTAAAGAAAGTGCTAATCACAAAGTCATGGCAGCAAGACTAGAAGGTAAAGCACATGGATTAAAAGGTCATCCACATTGTGGTAAGAACTATGAAGATATGGACGAGTGCATGGCTTATCATCAAGGCTACAAAGAAGGCCTAGATGAGTGTTATGGCATGAGTAGTGCAGGTATGATGGAAACAGAAGGCATGCAACCAGCGGCAACAACTCCAGGAATGGCAAGTCAAGCAATGGCAGGTGGTATGACTGAAGATCACGATTCAAGCGAAGCCGCTAAGAGTGCAGTTATCAATCGTATCATTAGACAACATCCTAATTTGTTAGCAAAACATGGCCCAGAAAAAGTCATGGCAGCAGTTGAAAATTGCTGTGGTCACTTAAGTGGCTTAGACGAAATTGGTACAAGTGACGTAAGTGCTTGGGTTCGTAACGTAATGAACGAATTAAATGGTGTTGAAGAAGGTAATGCATTTACTGGTGCACTTGCTAAAACACCTAAAGGTGGCAAGTTTACGGTAGGTGGAAAAACATTTACCGATACAAGTAATCATGACAGCAAGATTGATGAATATGCATTTGAAGCATGGGATAAAGAGTTAAACAATTTGTTAAACGAAAGCAAATCTAAAATTAACGAAGGTCTAACAGTTTCAGTAAGCAAAGGCCAAGAAGGTAGTCCTGATTCAGTAAGTATCAATGCTAGTGACAGCGAAGCAGACCAAGTTCTTGCTTTCATTAAACAAGCTGGTTTAGGTATCTTTGGTGACGAAGAAGGTCACGGTGAACAACTACCAGCAACAATTCCTGGCGAAACTTCAGTAGAAATTGAACCAGCAATGCCAAAAATTGACGTTGTTGATGACCATGAAGGTATGATGGCATTGATGAAAAAAATGTCAGGTGGCGATGATCACAGTCATTCACATGATGCAGAAGACTATGCTGACGAAGAAAGCACTGATGAAGAAGCATGTAACGAATGCGGTATGGCTTATGAATCTTGCGGTTGCGATCACGGCGATAAAGAAGTTGTTGATGAAGTTGAATCAGAAGATCAAATGGCATACGAAGTTGCAGAAGATAATCCACCAGACAATGGTTCAGCAAACTCAATGAATGCAACTAAAGGTAATAATGCTGCTAACACATCACTGGCAATCGCAGACAAAAAAGGTCCTCTTGAAGAAGAGAACATGGAAGAAAGCGAAGTTTGCCCAACATGCCATAAAGACCCATGCGAATGCGGTGACGAAGAAGAAGCAGTAGAAGAATCTTTTGCTTTTGAAAGTCTTTACAAGAAATTAGCAATGATTGAAGGTAAAGAATCAACTGCTGAGAAAGACGACAAAGCTGAAAAGGCTGCTAAAAAAGTTGCCAAAGATATCGAATATGACGAAGGTCATAAAGGTAAAGATGACAACAAGGCAGAACGTGCAGGCAAAAAAGTCAAAAAAGAAATTGAATACGATGATAAAAAAGACAAGAAACTTGATGAATGGGCAAATGATGCAGGTCCTGGTAAGTCAGTATCAGATACTACTTTTGAACAAGATATTGACTTTATGACTAAAGTTATTGCTGGTGGATTGAATAAACAAAAATCTACTGGTCAAACAACAATTCCAGTTGTTGCAAGTCAATTGAATCGCCAAATCAGCGAATCAAAAGATTCTATCAATGATTGGAAAAAGTTAGCAGGTCTTAAATAAAATCGCAAATTAAATCAAATACCCGGCAATAGTCGGGTATTTTTTTGGTTGGGAGTGTTTATACTGAAAACGATAAATACAACATAAGGTAATTAGATATGTCACAACAGAATATTGACTTTGGTTCATTCCCCAACGATCCTAGCGCAGATGCTATTAGAACTGCCTTCCAAAAGGTACAAGATAACTTCACACAACTTTTTACTGGTCTTGAACAACAAGCTGTATTAAGTGTTAATCAAACTCCGGGTGCAGGTATCAGCGTTAACGCCCCTACAGGGAATGTAGTCGTATCTGCTAATATTGCATGTGTACAAATCTCAACAACTACCCTTAGTGTAGGAACAGGATCAAATAATTCTTCAAATGCGGGTGGTACTGCTGTTATTACCAGTTCTAGCCAAGTTGCTATCGTTGATCTCCCTGCTAACATTGCCGGTGTAAATAATATTAGTATTTCAGGTACATTAACTGCTAATAGTATCGTATCAAATAGTTCTGTAAGTTTTCCTAGTTTATCATTATCAGGTAATTTAGTTGCCAATACGGTTACTTCAAACACTACGTTAACTGTTACTGGTAATGCCAACGTTGGTAACATCGGTGCAAGCACGGGTGTATTCTCAAGTAACATAGCAGTAACGACTAATGTAACTGCTGGCAATGTTTATGCAAATTCAGGCTCTATCAAAGCACAAACATTTATTGGTGAAGGTGGAAACATCAGTAACATTCAAGGGTTAAATGTCTCAGGCGCAGTTGGTCTTGCAACATATGCAGGAACAGCAAACGCAGTAGCAGGGGCCAATGTAAGTGGTACCGTAGCCAATGCAACATATGCGGTTACCGCAGGAACAGCAAACGCAGTAGCAGGCGCTAACGTAAGCGGTCAAGTTAATTATGCTAATGTAGCAAATCACGTTGCTGGTTCCAACGTAAGTGGTACTGTATCAAGTGCCACAACTGCTACAACAGCAGGTACAGTAACAACCAATGCACAGCCAAATATTACAAGTGTAGGTACATTAACATCATTAGCAGTAACAGGTAATATTTCTGCTGGTAATGCTAACTTAGGTAATGCTGTTACAGCAAATTATTTTATCGGTAGTGGCAACAATTTAAGTAACATTCAAGCCGCTAACATTACAGGCACCGTAGCAAACGCAACGTATGCTGTTACAGCCGGAACTGCTAATGCAGTTGCTGGTGCTAATGTCACTGGTACTGTTGCTAACGCAAACTACGCGGCATTTTCAAACGTAGCCGCCGTAGCAAATAGCGTAGCCGCCGCAAATATCACAGGTACAATCAATTTTGCAACATACGCAGGAACAGCAAATGCAGTAGCAGGTGCTAATGTCAGTGGTGCAGTAGCATACGCAACAACAGCTAACTCAGTAGCTGGTGCTAACGTAACAGGTCAAGTAAGTTTTGCAGGAACTGCAAATGCAGTTGCTGGTGCTAATGTATCAGGTATCGTAGCCAATGCAAATTATGCCGCATATTCGGGTGTAGCAGGATCAGCAAATAGTGTTACTGGTTCTAACGTAAGTGGACAAGTAGGTAATGCATTGATTGCAGGTACGGTGTATACAAACGCACAACCAAATATCACAAGTGTTGGAACATTATCAAATCTAGTTGTATCAAGTAGTGGTAATATTAGTGCAGGTAACATTATAGCCAATACAGTATTTGTTGGTAATGGTGCAGGATTAACAAACTTAGCAGGTGCTAATGTAACTGGACAAGTTAATTATGCTAACGTAGCAAATAATGTAGCTGGTGCAAACGTAAGTGGTGCTGTCGCTTATGCAACAACTGCGAACTCAGTAGCAGGTGCTAACGTAACAGGACAAGTAAATTTTGCTAATGTAGCTAATCATGTGGCAGGTGGTAACGTAAGCGGTACTGTAGCAAATGCTACTAATTCTACGTATGCCAGAATAATTAGTAATAATACATCAAATAATGTAAGTCTTGTCGGTATAGATCCAAATAATGCATCCGGTGGATACAATTCATTGCTTGTGGGTTCAGGTTCAGGTTTACCGAATATGGATTTAACAACTAATACTCTTTATGTCGGTGCCCTACAACTTGGATATCCAGGATATTATGGAGCAGGATATATCTATGCAAACGCTTATAATTTAAGTTATATACCCGGGGCCAACGTATTCGGTACAGTTCCAAATGCTAACACCGCAAATGTTGCTTTTGCAGTGGCAGGTGGAAATGTAACAAGTCCGGTAAATAACGCAGTGGTATCAGGAACGGTGTATACTAATGCACAACCCAATATCACTAGTGTAGGCACATTAACATCATTGACCGTTACTGGTAATACAATATCAGGTAACGTTTATTCTAACTCAGGTATAGTAAAAGGTGAATACTTATACGGTGATGGTAGTAACATTACCAACATCTCTGTTGCAGCCGGTTCTTACATCTTAAACGGTACAAGCAAAGCGTCATTAGATACCAATGGTAATTTCAACGTTAACGTGGCTGGTACAGGAAATGTATTACAAGTTACAAGTAGTAATGTTATTGCTAACACATTTGTTGGTAATTTGATTGGCACAGTAAACACAGCAAGTCAACCAAATATCACAAGTCTTGGAACATTAACAGGATTAAATGTTAATGGTGTTAGTAACCTAGGACCAGTTGGTAACGTAATCATCACCGGTGGTAGTAGTGGTTATTTCTTAGTAACAAATGGTTCAGGAAATCTAAGTTGGATCAATGCAACATCACTAACAACAGCGCCTGGTTCAAATACACAGGTATTATTTAATGATTCAGGTAGTTTTGCGGCTCAAGCGGGACTTACATTCAACAAAACCAGTAATCTATTGACTGTATCGGGGAATGTTTCAGCAGCTAACGTTGCGGGTGGCAATCTAGTTACTGCTAATTATTTTACTGGTACATTAACAACAAATGCGCAGCCTAATATTACAAGTGTTGGTACATTAACAAGTTTAATTGTTACTGGCAATATCAATGCAGGTAATATCTCGGGTGGTAATTTAGTAAGCGCAAATTATTTTGCAGGTAGCGGAGCAAACTTAACAGCATTGCCGGGTGCAAACGTAACAGGTACTGTTGCGAATGCGGCTTTTGCTACTAATGCTGTCGGTATACAAACTAATACATCAAGTGCAACATCAGTATATCCTACATTTGTAACATCAGCATCAAATGGTAATTCACAAAACTATGTAAACTCAAGTATTAGTGGTAATTTAGCAAATGGTTCATTGACTGCTACTACATTTGTAGGTGCACTAAGTGGCGCCGCAACTACAGCAGGCACAGTAACAACTAATGCACAGCCCAATATTACAAGTGTTGGTACACTAACAAGTTTAATTGTACAGGGTAACATCAATGCTGCCAACGTATCAGGTGGTAATGCAGTAAGTGCAAACTATTTTATTGGTAGTGGTAATAATTTAAGTAATATCCAAGCTAGTAATATATCAGGTACAGTGGCTAATGCAACTTATGCTGTAACAGCAGGTACTGCAAACTCAGTAGCCGGAGCCAATGTTACTGGTGCTGTTGCTTATGCAACTACGGCTAATGCAGTTGCTGGAGCTAACGTAAGTGGTGCAGTCGCATATGCAACAACAGCAAACTCAGTAGCTGGTTCAAATGTTACCGGTGCAGTTGGTCTTGCTACATATGCAACTACTGCTAATGCAGTTGCAGGTGCTAACGTAAGTGGTGCAGTTGCATACGCAACGACTGCAAACTCAGTTGCCGGAGCCAACGTTACGGGTGCTGTTGCTTATGCAACTACTGCTAACTCAGTAGCGGGCGCTAATGTAAGTGGTGCAGTAAATCTTGCTACATATGCAACTACTGCGAATGCAGTGGCAGGAGCCAATGTAAGTGGTCAAGTAAATTTTGCCGCAACCGCTAACTCAGTAGCCGGTGCTAATGTATCAGGTACAGTAGCAAGTGCAAATAACTCAGCATATTTGGGTGGTACTGCGGCAGCAAGTTATCTATTGACAAATGGCACAGGTAGTGGATTAACAGCAATCACAGGGGCAAACGTAACAGGTGCTGTTGCTTATGCCACAACTGCTAACTCGGTAGCCGGAGCTAACGTGTCAGGAACGGTAGCAACAGCAAATAATGCGTTGTATTTAGGTGGTACCGCAGCAGCAGGTTATTTACAAACAACTGCTACAATCAATGCGGCTAACGTAAGTGGAACATTCTCTTCTGTATCAGCAAGTGGTAACATTAGTGGTGCTAATTTAGTAGCCACTTCATATCATATTCGTTCAATTGGTACATCAATATCAGCCGCAGGATCAACACAGGGTACTGCAACAGCATTAACTAAAGAAATTAACGTTGTAAGTACAGTAGCATCAGGTGCGAACGGCGTTCAATTACCCGCAGTTGCCGGAGCTGTAATTTATATTACAAATACAAGTGCTAACACATTAAACGTGTACCCTGGATCAGGTGGTGCAATTAATAGTTTATCAACAAATGCCGCATTTACTATGCCAGGCAACGGTGCAACATTACAGTTTATTGCACCTACTACAACTCAGTGGTACACAGTAAGCGCAACTTACTCATAATAAAAGGAATATAACAATGATCACACTAGATTTACTATCTCAAGTTTTCCCTAAATCACACCATGATGTGTTAGAAAAATATTTAGAACCATTAAACACAGTAGCACAATACTATGATATGTTTGATAATATTCATAGAGTAGCAGGTTTTGTTGCACAAACAGGACATGAGTCAGGTGGTTTTAATTTTATCAAAGAAAATCTAAACTATAGTGACAAAGGTTTAATGACCACTTTTCACAAGTATTTTCCAGATCAAGAAACCGCAAGTCAATATGCAAGACAACCTGAAAGAATTGCCAATCGTGTTTATGCAAATCGCATGGGAAATGGAGATGAAGACAGTGGTGATGGATATCGTTTCTGTGGTCGTGGATTAATTCAATTGACAGGTCGTATTAACTATACAAAATTTGCACAAGCATTGGGTTTGGGAATTGAAGAAACAGTTGCATATATGGAAACACCTGAAGGTGCTACAGCAAGTGCAGGATGGTTTTGGGACAATAATAACTTGAATCAATATTGTGACAGTGGTGATTTTGTTATGTTAACAAAACGTATCAATGGTGGAACAATTGGCATTGAAGAAAGACAACGTAACTATCAATTAGTATTACAAGCATTGCAAGGATAATAATGGCACAACCAATTTGGATTACACCTGCCGGGACTATAGGAACATATCCTAGTCAGGTTCCTTTTACTGCAACATTAATTGCTAATGCAGTATTACCAGCATCATCAATAAACTACACATTATTAAGCGGTAGTTTACCCCCAGGTGTAACATTGACATCTAATGATGGTATAGGCTTATTATCAGGATCACCGGGATTAGTAACCAATTCTACTACATATACATTTGCTATTAGGGCAACAGATAATTTAGGAAATATCAGAGACAGAACATTTAGTTTAACAACTAGTGGTGCAGCCCTTCCCCAGTTTACTACACCAACTGGCACAATACTAAGCACATATGATAGCACCTGGGTAAGTTTGCCTATACAGTATACAAATCCTATAGCAACTAATGAAGTTATTATCAGAGTTATTCAAGGTCAACTACCTCCGGGATTAGAAATTAATAATAACGGATTGATCAGAGGATACGCAGAGCCTCCTATATCTAGTGTTAATTTGCCATTGGTAGTAACATCAGGTGTAGCAACAACACAAACTTCAAACACAATATCATGTTTGAGTACAACAGGATTTAGTGTTGGTAGACCTGTAAACTTCACAGGAACTGTTTTTGGTGGCATTACTGCAGGACAACAATACTATATAAACTCAATTATTGATGCTACTACATTTACTATTTCTACAACAATAGGTGGACCAATTTATACATTAAGCAATGCAGCAGGTTATATGACCATTACATTACCAAACGTTTCTGTAGGTCAACCAACAATCGAAACATACGCATTTACACTTAAATTGAGTAGTAGTTTAGGTAATGATTTGCAATCATATAGTATAACTGTTATCAATCAAAACACCCCTATTAGTCAAGGTGGTCCTGGACTGCCTTCGAATACTAGAATACCTACCATATACAACACTAGACCATCAACATATAATATAACACCTGACACAGTTGACTATGGGTATTTTGTACTACCACCTGGCTCATTGGTTACAGGTGCAACATATAGCCCAACAGTAAATGCTAACATTGGAACTGTCAATAGTAATACATTCTTTGCCTTTAAGGTAATAGGTCATGATTTTGATGGTACTGGATTAACATACAACTATGCTAATTTACCGTTAGGATTAGTAGGTGATAGAAACACAGGATGGATAACAGGTACCCCTGTAATTTCACCTGATAGTATTTCGCAATTTAGTTTTAGTGTTCAAGTATATAAATCAATAAACCCAACTATCTTTACCCCATTCTTTAACTTCTCATTTGTAGTAGAAAATGCAATCAATGGTGATATTACATGGGTAACACCTAATGATTTAGGACAAATTTATAATGGTAGTACTAGTATATTAAGTGTACTAGCACAATCAGATGTTGCATTAGAATATAGATTGGTAAGTGGCACACTACCACCTAACTTATTATTATTACCGAGCGGAGAGTTATCAGGTGTAGTTGCATTTCAACCAACTGATGCAATATTAACTGCAGGAAATACTACTCAATTTACTTTTAGTGTAGAAGCATATAGTCCACTATTTCCAGTAGTACAAAGCACACAAACGTTTACAGTAGAAGTATATCAAGAATATCAGCAACCAACTGATACTCTTTATATTGCATGTAACCCTAGTTTAAGTGATAGAAATCTACTTAATACTTTACTAACTAATACAACATTGATTCCACCTGAATATCTGTATCGTGCAGATGATCCTTATTTTGGATTAGCAACAAGTGTTGTCTATGAACATGCCTATGGTATTAATGCCAGTGACTTTGAACAATATGTAGCCGCAGTTACACAAAATCATTATTGGAGAAATATCACTTTAGGCGCCATCAAAGTTGCCCAAGCTATTGATGAAACAACAGGTGATGTTATATACGAAGTAGTGTATAGTGAAGTTGTTGATAACTTATTAAATTTGGGTGAACAATATCCTAATACTGCAAATATCTATGGAGCAAGTGTACCGCAATCAATATATTGGCCAACATTTATTCCATTAGATTTGGGTCCCTGGTATGTTAGTGAAACTAATATCTTTACTAGTTATGAAATTAGCCCATCAGGTCAACAATTCTATACAAGTTTGACTCCGGGTGATGCTAGAACACTATATCCAAATAGTTTACCTAATATGCGTAACAGAGTTGGACAAGTATTAGGGCAAGTGTATGACAGCAAGTTGTTACCATTATGGATGACCAGTCAACAAGTTAACGGTAGCACACTAGGATATACTCCTGCTTGGGTTATCTGTTATACGCAGCCGGGCACGGTTACATTGCCTGAACCAATCACGCTTCCCGATGGTTCTGTGACAGATATAGTAACGTATGCACAATACATACAATACCAGATTAACAATAACTGGTTGAATCCAATTGGACAAAAACAATCACTCAACTCTATTAATTTTAAAATTGATAGATTTACAGTCAACAAGAGTATTACGTACAATTATGACAATAATTCTAGCCCACCTGCTTGGACTGGTTTGCCGAGTGCAACTCCTACTCCAGACCCATTAGACAGTCAAGATTTCTATGTGTTGTTCCCTAGAAAAACTATTTTGCCTGATCAAACGCAATACTAAATACAATACGGAATAGATAAATTATGACAAGCCAAATCAACACAAACGGAATTAATGTAAATTACCCTGTACCCGGACAGAATAACAGTAGTCAAGGGTTCAGAGATAACTTTGCTCAAATTGCCAATGATTTAAATATCGCAGCAACCGAGATTACAGATTTACAAAACAATGCAGTATTAAAGGCTGCACTAGCCAACTCCGTATTAAACAACGATATGGCTAATACATTGATTAGTAACGCTAGTACCAGAAGTTTCAGAGCAACTACTTACAATTTAGGCAATAGTTTAGCAGGAACTGTACTAGTCAATGTTGCTAGTGGTGATGTTCAGTACGGTAGTGTTACAGGTAATGTCACATTACAATTTGGAGGATGGGCTCCTACTAACACACAAAGTAATGTCCAATTACGTTTGACATTTGCAAATGCTAACGCAACAGTAGCATTACCAAATGCAGCAGTATCAAGCAACAACAATTTTGGTGTAACATTATTAGAAAATATTTCATATATCGGTAATGTTGCATACATTTCACCTCCTGCAAATACGCAAGTATTAACATATATGCTTTCATCACTGGATTGTGGTAACACAATTACAGTTACACCAATCAACAGACCATTTGAATCTACACAAATTCAATCACGCACGATTATCCCAACTGGAGTTGCAGGTGATCAAAATGGTGCAGTTGCAGTGGGTCCAGGTTACAATCAATTAAACATTGTTTCTACTAACTCAACCGGTAATGTATTTGCTACTAGTTCACAAGATAATACTTCACAATTGTTTACTGATTTGCCTGTAGTGTTTACTGGTGTAACAATTGATAGTAACGTAACTATTGGTACTACCTATTATGTTAGAAACGTAGTAAGTAGCAACACATTTACTGTATCATCAACCGTTGGTGGTAGTAATTTGGCACTAGCAGGTGGTAGTGGTAATATGTATGCTAATCCTGTTAATTATGTTTATGTGGCAACTGGTTCATATGATGCAAGTGAAACTGTAGTTTATACTCCAGGTGTTAGTGCCATGTATACTACAGGTAACATCACTATCAACCCAACTAATAGTTTAGTCGTAAATGCACCAATCATCTTTACTGGTAATGTTGACACCGCAAATACAGGTATTGTTGCAGGTAATGCATACTATGTTAAATCTATTAGTGCATCAACAGGTACAGCAAACATCACAATAAGTCAATCAAGAACTAATGGTGTTGCAGGTACGCAAACTGTTATCAAAGCAAATAGCACATCATTAACAGCAAATGCACAAGTATATGTCGGTGACGATATGTGGCGCCGAATCGAAGTTAAACCATGGTAATATAAATGGAACATCCCTTCATCAACGACCTTTCAGAACAAACTATGGAAGAGTTACAAGATAAAATTACGGATTTAAATAAAAAATTAAATTTTGCTTATAAAACAGGCAACAGTGCATTGATACATCAAATACAAATGGTTATTGAAAGTTACAAAAACCAGCATAGAAAAAAGATGGATGAATTATTTGAAAAGCAAAAACTAAACAACCAAATCAACATTCAATCATAATGAGTACAAGAATCGAAAAAGACTTTTATTTTCAAACAGCAGTTCATTTTGAAGGAAATTTTTACATAAATTCATTTGAACTAACACTTAGTATGTTGGTTGAAACCGAATCTATTAGAGAACAAAATGTTGCTATGGATAGAGCAACATATTTCTTAATGGAAATGCTACAAAACTCTATTTTAGTATACACACATGATGTTGATGCTATCACCAAATACAAGGCAGCAGGTATAAAGGTTTGTGAAATCCCTGAAGAACCATATGACCAAATAGTTGCAATGGTGCTATTGCTTAAACTAAATGCAATTATGGAAAACAGACTGCAAATCACTGATTTGGTTCTTACTTCAAGTTTAAGTGAAGGTATTAGATATAATACTGTATCCGAAGTTGCAGAAAGTATCATACCCGGAAATCAAAGTCATTGGTGGCGCAAACCCACAATATGCTTGTCTAATGAAGAATGCACTGCATCTCCTGACAATGTAGTTAAATTATTTGACGACAGAGATTGGAACGAACTTGGACTATCTTGGAAAGAAAAGACCAAAAAGGGTAAAAAGTGATTTGACAATCACATACATTTCTGTTATCATATGTGAATGATTACAGATAAATTTAGTCAACAAATTTACACAGAGCAAGACCTCTGTGACCTGTATCTAACTAATACCGAAACACAATTAAAAAACGTTTTGGTAGACAATGATATTAGTTTTGACCCAGAACTAAGTCTAAATAATCTCCCCGAACTTGTAAAGTACACACTATCAGACGAATCATTAGAAGAGTTTGATGAGCGTTGTAGAAGTAACTGGTACATGCCAGACAGTTACAAGAATATGGACATTGCAAAATTCATATTAGACCAATGTAGTAATGAAGCAGAACTACAACGGGCAGGTGAAGAGTTGCTTTTATATCAAGAACGTGATATGTTTGTATTGCTCAAGTATCTTAAATACCTTGTAGATACTATGCGTGAGAACAATATCGTTTGGGGAGTGGGCCGGGGTAGTAGTGTAAGCAGTTTTGTATTATTTCTGTTACAGGTACACAGAATAAATAGTCTACACTATGATTTATCAATCACAGAGTTCTTGAAATAGGAGAGAAAATATGGCAAAATACAGATCAGCAAAAGGTAAGATGATCGACATGAGTGCACTAGCAACTCAAAATGAGCGTGTTAAAGCAGTTGGTAACATGAAGGTTAACGCTAGGGGCGATATTATTGACGCTAGTGGCAATATTGTTATTCCAGTTAACAAGAAAGTTAGCGACAGATATGCAAAGACAGTTACAAATCGTGCAGCCAACATTGTTAAAAACAAACCACAGCCAATCAAAACTGCACCAAAACCAGAAATTGCAAAAATTGAGTTAACTAAAGAAGAAATTGATTTTATTAATGACGATGAAGACAATGAAGAAATTGAAGTCATCAAGGCAGAATCCATCAAAGAATCTAAAAAATAATTATGAGTTTAAGCATATTCAAATCAAAAGTTAAAAAAATTCATGCACTCCATGACGTTGTTATCGTAACTGACATGGAATTTGACGAACGAATCACTAATGGTGGAATCGTTCTGTTAAATGATGATATGAAGAGTAATGGTATCAGACCACGTTGGGCTAAAGTATATGCAATTGGGCCAAAGCAAAAAGATATTAAAGTAGGACAATATATTTATATAGCACACGGTCGCTGGACTCGAGGTATCACTATTGAAACTCCTGAAGGCGAGAAAGTTATCCGTAAAGTAGACAATAACGATATATTATTAGTAAGTGACGAATACGTAAAAGACGAAAATTATAAAGGTAAAGATTATTAATATGAAAAATCAGCTTTGGGTAGAAAAATACAGACCACAAACTGTAAGTGATTATGTTTTTGTAGACGAACATCAGAAAAAGCAAGTTGAGGGTTGGATCAAAAATGAATCAATCCCTCACTTGTTACTAAGTGGTGATCCGGGTACAGGTAAAACTACACTAGCCAAAGTTCTTATTCATGAACTTGGCATTGAAGAATATGATGTAATGGAAATCAATGCATCACGTGAAAATGGTGTTGAAATTGTTCGCACAAAAATCAACAGTTTTTCACAAACAATGCCCTTTGGTAAATTTAAAGTTATTTTATTAGACGAAGCCGATTATACATCAGCAGAGTTTCAGGCTGCATTGCGTAATGATATGGAAGCATACCATGAAACAGTACGCTTTATCTTAACTTGTAACTATCAACACAAGATCATTCCAGCATTGAAGTCACGATGCCATTCATTCCATATTGCTAAAACTGATATGAATGAGTTCACAGCACGTGCCGCAACAGTGTTGGTAACAGAAGGTGTTGAATTTGATTTGGATGTGCTTGACACCTATGTTCGTGTAACTTACCCTGATCTTAGAAAATGCTTGAATCAACTTCAAGTTAATTCTACGTCAGGTGTATTAGTAGCACCTCATAAAGAAGGTCAAAGTGAAGACGAATTGTTATTGACTGCAACTGACTTGTTTAAGGCAGGCAAGATTATTGAAGGTCGTCAACAATTAATGCAATACATTGCATTGTATCCTACACGTATTGAAGATACATACAAGTGGATGTATGATAACTTAGACTTGTGGGGCACTAGTAATGAAAAGCGTGATATGAGTATTGTGATTATTCGCAATGGTCTAGCACAACTTCCGTTAGTAGGCATCCCTGAGATTAGTTTGGCAGCAACATTGGTGGAGTTAACATCATGAGATATATGCTAATTACTTTTTATCGTAAACCCGGTGGGCAAATTGATGAACAAGTTAGCATTAGTAAACGTGTCAAAAATTCGGATTTGAATAGTGTGAATGTGATTATTGACTACGCGGAAAAGAAAATTCTAAAATGCGTGATTGAAGGTAAAGTTCATGATACAGATTTTGATCGTATGAATGACTACTATAAGAAAATTTATCCTAACTTAATTAAGCAACTTGAAAAAGAAGCACCGATTGAAGTGAAAGAAAAACAGAAATAATAAATGGGGCAAAAGCCCCATTTATTTTAAGAATACATATTAAGTACGTGTTCGATAATTTTATGTCTCCTAATATCACGTGTGTCAAATTCGCATGTTTGCATGCCAGGAACTTGATATTGCTCAATTCTACGTTTTAGATCAAGTAGGCCATTGTCAGGGGTTCTGCGGTCTGTTTGTTCCACGTCACCTGTAATAACAATTTTACTACCTTCACCAATTCTAGTCATCAGCATTTTGATCTGACTAGGCGTAGCATTTTGCGCCTCATCTAAAATGACCCAACTGTGTTTAAAGTTACGACCTCGGCAGAATGCTAAGGGTGTAATTTCAATCACCTGTTCATCTAACATATACTCGATTTCCTTTGTCGTGTAATACTCCTTAATAACGTCAAATAATGGTCTGACCCAAGGTTCCATTTTTGAATTCAAGTCACCGGGTAAGAACCCGTGCTTTTCATCATCAACTGCAACAGCAGGTCTTGTCAAGATAATTCTGTCACACTCCCCATTTCGCATTGCTTGCAGAGCAGCCAACATTGCTAGATAGGTTTTTCCAGTCCCCGCAGGTCCAGATACCATAACGATGTCAATTTCAGGGTCGGTTAATGCGATGATATATTTTTCCTGATTTATGCTCTTTGGCACTAGATCGATGGGTTTTCTTTGACGCTTTTGAGGCTGGGTCTGAGTGAAGTCAATTGTTTTAGATTCTTTCATATAAAATACTTGACTGTCATTTTCTTGATATTTTCTCTGTGAATAACGTGTGTCTTTCTGTCTGAGTTCGCTAGTTTTTCGTTTACTCAATGTATTACTCCTATTTGATACACTTCTGTGATGAGAGACAATTTTCTCTCAAAGATATTTAAGACCATGATATACAGTAAACAATGCAGAACATAAGGTCTACATATTAATGATAAATATTATGCTAACCCCGGTATTAATCAATCTTCTTACAATTGTTTCCGTGCCACCTAGAAAAATTACCGGTACCAACGCCATTCTTACCGCAAGTAGGACATGTCCATGGTTTAATAAAATTGTGAGTCTTATTTTCTAATCTTTTTTTATTAACTTTTCTTTGTTGTTCACCACCTAATAAATTATGAGTTCCTGCTTTAATTCGATCTGAAGATAAACTAGTACCATCTGATCTTTTCATTAAATGAAAGGTTCCATTTTTTATTAATTTATGCACTGGGTTTTTATTGCCCGTTAACGGATGTGTTCCGTTCTTTACTCTAGTTTCATTAATAGTAGAACCTAAAAATGGATGAGTACCGTTCTCTACACGCTTTAAGTTATTTTTTCTTGCAAGTTCTGACATTTCATTAGAAGATAATTTCATTGATTCTGCTAGTCTAAGACAAGCATACCAATCTTGTTGTGCATAATGAATATCGTAATGCTCTTGGACAGTTACTGCTTTTAAATTGTTTGGATGATTATTTGAACGATTTCCATCAATATGATGGATATCATATGTTCTTCCGTTATTCTCTTTTGGAATAGGACCTATATGATTTTCATAGATTTTACGGTACTTGTTAGTACCACAATAAATACACATGCTGATTGCTCCTTGAAAGCGTTAGAGTAGTTGGGGATTCCCGTCCCGTGAACTACACTTTTATTTAGTCCAACACTGATAAATAGATATATGACAACAGAAACTTTACCAGCAGACAAATTTTTTAATGACGTTGACTTTGTGAGCATTGTAGACACCATTCGTGGTGTTTATATGAGCGATGGTTCAATGTCCACACTATTAGACTTTGAACGTGTTTTAGACGAAGCCGACGTTTATGCATATAAAAATTGGTTGATTGGTGAGTTAGTGGACGGCCCCAAAATTGGCAGATACAATGCAAAATGTGTATTCATGTGGCCTTACAAATTAATGCCCGACCCAAGAGCCGCATTAAGATTGCTTAACGTTGGTTGTAAAGTAAAATTTGCTAAAACACGTATTGAAGTTCCCGTTGAAATCAAAGACTATGAAGATTTTGTACAGGGCACACGTTATCCAAAGATGAGTAAAAAACGTGTTTGGATGGTTGAAATTACAATCCCATTTGAGTTAATGGATGATATCAAAGAAGGTAGTATTGACCTTGCAGATCAAACTATTGACTTAGAAGAAATTCAAAATGCATACGATGAAGATTTAGATGCGCCAACAAAAGACGAAAATGAACAAGAAACACAGCAAGATGAAAATCAAATGGCTGATCAAAATTCATCAAGTCCCAATCAACTAGCACAAATGTAAGAGATAAAATATGACTATACTAAATGAAAGCCTTGACTATATGGACTTAGAAGGACAGATGTCTGACAGAGTTACCGTTGATGAATATGCGGCTAAAATGGGTAAGGATAGTGATATTGTTACATTGGCATTTAAAGTATATTCAGAACTAGCCGCAGAAGATTTGGTTACATGGTTCGAGCGTGGATATGAATGGGTATTAGATTCAAGTGTAAGCGATGGTGAATTGCGCCCAGGAGTATATCTAGTGTTCGTTGAAATGGATCGCCGTAGCAGAACACCTGAACGAATCATGACACTTCTTGAAGATTTAGAAACACTTACAGGTTTTAAGTTAAAAGACTGGACTGTAGAAATTGAGGGTGAAGATTATGATGCAGATGAAGAAACTATTCGTAGTCATATGATATTAAACCCCAATGAATACAAAATGGAAAAAGAAAAAGATGAAAAGCTAAACGAGTTCCGCACAATTGCAGGACTACGTACTAAGCCATTGTATGAAAATGACACATACATTAAAAATTTAAAAGCAATTGCAGGACTATAACATGGCTACAATTTTACCAACAACTAAAGCAACAACTGAGACTCCAATCGCAAAAAGTGATGATCACCATGATGCATTGGTAGCAGATTCAACTGTATCACAGTTTCCACAAGGGAGTTCATTCGGCAATGTACCCACACCAACAACCTCATCAACAAGTAGCGCAACAGCATTTGGCTCTGCGCCATCAACAGGATTCGGCTCAACCAGTGGCTTTGGTTCATCAACATCAAGTAGCTTTGGCGGAGGCGGCTTTGGAAGCTCATCTTCAACACCAGCGTTCGGTGGATCGTCAGGTGGGTTCGGTGGCGGCATGGGAAGCAACCAAATGGGAAGCACAGGCACAGCAAACATGAATATGAGTATGGGTAACCAACCCGTACTATCAGGTGCAGGCGCAAATGCCGCACAAGATGCAGATGTATTAGTTAAGAATACCAACGAAGACTGGATCAATAAAAAATGGCGTCCAGTTATGGGTTGGATGTACATGGTAGTTTGTATGTGTGACTTTGTAATGTTCCCCATTATGTGGAGTTTGTTACAAGCACTTAGTCATGGACAAGTTACAAGTCAATGGCAACCTGTTACATTACAAGGTGCTGGACTATTCCACGTAGCAATGGGTGCTGTTCTTGGTATTGCGGCTTATGGTCGTACACAAGAAAAACTAGGTGGTGCAGCAGGTACGTCAGGGTTCGGTAAATAAAAACTTGACAACAACAATCCGTTCTGTTAACATATAACAATGGATCATTACACTACGTTAGGCGTTCCCCGTAACGCCTCACAAGACGAGATTAAAAAAGCATATCGCAAGCAAGCGATGCAACACCATCCTGATCGTACAGGCGGTGACGATACTAAATTCAAAGAAATACAAGTAGCCTATGATACATTAGGTGACCCAAATAAAAGGGCACAATATGATAATCCTAGACCACAAATGCAACAATTTCCTGGTGGATTTGGATTTAATATGAATGGGTTTGACCTAAATGATTTATTTGGGCAAACATTTGGTCATCAATTTAATCAACAGCGAAATCAAACACCAACTTACCGTACTAGGCTTAACGTAAGTCTAATGGATGTGTACAAAGAAAACGAACATGTATTACAATTGAACACGCCAACTGGTTCAAAGGTAGTAAACGTTAAAATTCCACGTGGTACAAATTCGGGTGACCATGTTAGATATGATAAAATCATTGATAGTGGGCAATTAATTGTTGAATTCGTTATAAACCCTGATTTAAAATTTGAGCGCAGAAATGATGATTTATATGCCAATATGCCCGTTTCTGTATTAGATTTAATTGTGGGTAACATCATTCAGTTTGTTACCATTGGTGGCAAAACATTAGATGTTACAATTAGACCGGGCACCCAACCCCATATGCAATTACGCATTCAGGGTGAAGGTATGCCATCAAGAAATGGGGGATATGGTGACCAAATACTGTTGCTAAAACCTTACATACCTGATACAATACACAGTGAAGTAATAGAAGCTATTACCAAACATCAAAATAATTAACCAAAGGAACTATAAATTGCAACAATCTCCTGAAATTGAAAATATCATTGAACGTTCTATTCAATTTGCTAAGGATCGAAAACATGGATATGTCACGGTAGAGCATTTGTTACTTTCACTTGTAACACATCCTCCCTTTAAGAAATGTCTACAAAGTTTTACAGTAGATGTTGAACTAATGATTTCTGAGATTGAATCATATCTTAATGGACTACATGCTATTGAACTAAAAGTTCCAGGTACTCAACCAAAGAAAACAAACACAATCGAACGTGTTATCAATCGTAGTGTTACACAAGTATTGTTTACAGGTCGTGCTAAAGTTACAACCATTGACTTGTACTTGAGCATCGCAAGCGAAAACAATAGCCACGCACATTACTTCCTATTGAAGTACGGTGTTACACGCAACGAATTCTTGCAACACTGGCAAAAGACTTACAAGGGCGGTGACTATGCAGGTACACTAACTGATACTCAAGCCGACGAAATCCTTGAAGAGTATACCATTAATCTTACACAACTTGCACGTGAAGACAAACTAGAACCTGTTATTGGTCGTAGCAAAGAAATTGACGATATTATCAATGTACTAGCAAAACGATTCAAAAGCAATGTATTGATGGTCGGTGATCCTGGTGTTGGTAAAACTGCTATTGCAGAGGGTATTGCACGTTCAATCGTTAACAACGAAATCCCTGAATTCTTGGAAGGCTATGAACTCTATTCACTAGAGATCGGTAGTTTGCTTGCCGGTAGTCGTTATCGTGGTGACTTTGAAGAAAAGGTCAAGCAAGTTATTGACGCACTGAATCACAAAAAGAAAGCAATTCTTTTCATTGATGAAGCACACACTATGCAAGGTGCAGGTGGTAGCAACAATGGTAGCGTTGACTTTGCTAACATGATTAAGCCAGCAATTACTAAGGGCACACTAAAGATTATTGCAAGCACAACATGGGAAGAGTTCTACGAAAGTTTTGAGAAGGATCGTGCATTGATGCGCAGATTCTACAAGATTAGTATTGATGAACCAAGCCAAGACTCAACAGTTCGCATTCTAAGTGGACTAGCCGCACGATTGAATGACTTTCATAGTGTTAACATCACAAATGAAGCAATCAATGCCGCAGTTGAAAGTGCAACACGTTATATTCATGACCGTAAAAACCCTGACAAGAGTATTGACTTGTTAGATGCGGCTTGTGCAAAACAACGTGTACTTGGCAATAAAGAAGCCATTATCACTAAGAAGTTAGTCCATGAGCAGGTGGAAAAGTACACAGGTGTACCTGCTGATAAATTGTCGGGAGATAATTTTGATCGTATCAACAACCTTGAACTAAACGTCAAGAATAAATTGTATGGTCAGGACGAAACAGTAGAGAAAGTACTTGAACGTGTTTATGTTAGTTTCGCTGGCATTGGCAATGAAACTAAACCCACAGCAAGTTTCTTGTTCTTAGGCCCAACAGGCACAGGTAAAACAGAATTGGCAAAACTACTGTCTAAGAATTTAGATATGCCTCTTCTCAAGTACGACATGAGTGAGTACAGCGAGAAGCACAGCGTAAGTAGTTTGATCGGACCTCCCCCTGGCTATGTAGGCTTTGGTGATTCACAAGTACAAGGTGGACGCCTAATTAGTGACTTGAGCAAGAATCCACACTCTATCTTACTGTTTGACGAAGTTGAAAAGGCTCACCCCGATATCTTTAATATCTTTTTGCAGATGTTAGATGAAGGTCGTGTTACTGGTAGTAATGGTAAAGAAGTATCAATGAAGAATACTATCATTATCTTGACTAGTAACTTGGGTAGTGCTGACAGCGAACGTAATAACATCGGTTTCGGCGCGCAAGAAAAGACTGGTGAAGATGACAAAGCATTGAAGCAATTCTTTAAGCCTGAATTCCGTAATCGTCTTGACATGGTATGCAAGTTCAACAAGTTGGATATGCTTTCTATCAAGAAAATTGTTATTAAGTTTACAGATGACCTTAAGAAATCGTTGCTAGAAAAACACAACATTACTCTTAACTTGAGTGAGCCTGCAGTTGAGTTACTGGCTAACAAGGGCTATGATAGCAAAATGGGTGCTCGTCCATTAGCACGTAAGATTGATGAATTGATTCGTGTTCCTCTTTCAAAGAAAATCTTGTTTGAAAAAATCAAAGATTCAAACATCATGGCAAATGTCGAAAATGATGAATTAACTTTCAGCATTAGTGTTAAACAAACAGTAGGTATTGGCGAAGATGGAATTATTGAAATCAACACCCAGGCTGGTAGACCGTAATACATTATACTTTAACAAGTATGTTTATAAGGTAACCTTAAAAACACAACACTTAAATCATATCTATTACATAGATAATATTGACGAGTATCGTGAAAAGTTATTAAGGTTATCTAAAGAACGAAATTATTGGGGAGCCAATCGTTATGATTTATCTAAAATTGATTATTATCTAATAGAAAAAATAATCAATTTTAGAAATCGTAATCGACCTAATAAAGACATTCTAATGAGAATGGAATATAATGCCATGAGCATTTATACCAACAACATTGATTTGCTCAATGAGTATTATGATTTTTCACCAAGCAAGGCATCATCATTTAAGATAAACACGGTTACCCCCGGGGTCATGCAATTTGTTAAAGAACCCAAATTTAAATATCGTGTATATCTAAAAAGTAAAAAGATGCCTGAAAATTTTAGGGACGAATTCTACAAGTTTGTTACTACACATCCGTCGGTTAATCCCTGTACTGCATTAGTAGAAAACTTGAAAAAATATAATCCTGGGCGCAGTTGGAAATATGCCATTCCCCATCGTGGAATGTACTTAGAGTATGATGACGAGGGTGTAGTGTTTTTACTGCACTTGATGTTCCCCGGATTAGCTGGTAAAACTTTCAAATTAGAAAAGCGACAATAGTAAGATAAATACTCTAATAAAATGGAGTATTTATGGCAAAGATCGTAGAAGAAGTCGTAGTTATTAAATTTAGTAAGATTGTTAAAGATAACGAAGATGCTAATTTTAGTGTTGCTGGTGACGAAGTACAAACTGCATTAGAACAAGTTGCCCAAGAATTAGTTGGCAATGGTGTTGTAGTTGAGGTGGAGAAAGCGTAATGGCACAAGGTGTAACGCTTATCCTATTGCCTGAAACTGCATATAACAATGTTAACGGCAATGGCTCACCCTATACAGTAGTAGGTGACAATCAACCTGCTGCCGCATACTATTTAAGTAATCAAGACCTGCAAACTGTAAACTATAAGTTTTCACAAGTTACTGGTAATCTTGTCATTCAGGCTACACTAGCAGATAGCCCGCAAGATGTTGATTGGTTTAGTGTGTTTGAAGTAGATGCTAATGCAAATGCCGCCCCAGGCTCAAATAGTTATATCGCAAGTAATGCCAGTGCTTTTACTAATATTGAAGGCACGTTTGTGTTTATGAGAGCAGTTGTTCAAGACTTCCAAGGTGGAGTTGTCGAATACGTTAAATTAAGTTACTAATATGAAAAAAATAGTTGTAATGCCCGGCGGCTTTCATCCATTTCATGCAGGGCATGCCAGCCTATATCAATCAGCATTAAAAGCATTCCCCGATGCTGATGTATATGTGGCAGCAACTAATGATCAAAAAACAAGACCTTTCCCCTTTGCAATCAAAGAAAAACTAGCAAAGGTAGCAGGCGTTGCTCCTGGCCATTTTGTTCAAGTTAAAAGTCCATTCAAAGCAGAAGAGATAACAAAAAACTACGATCCTAATGAAGATGTATTAATCTTTGTGCGTAGCGAAAAAGATAAAACAGAACAACCTAAACCAGGTGGTACAAAGAAAGATGGCAGTCCAGCTTACTTCCAACCATATACCGGCAAGGACCTACAACCATTCAGCAAACATGCATACATTGCATATTTACCAACTATAGAGTTTGGCCCCGGCATTACAAGTGCTAGTGAGATTCGTGAATTATGGCCTAGACTAAACGACAAACGCAAAACAGCAATGGTAATGAGTTTGTATCCGGCTGCTCAGAAGAATCCTAAACTTGCGGCTAACATTGTTGGTATGCTAGATCAGGTCATGGGTGGACAAGTTAATGAAGTATTAAATACTAAACCTAATAAAACCAACAAAGCTACATGGTCAGAACAAACTGAAGACTTGGTTCAATTAAACTTTGTGGCAAGTAATGGTCTTCCGTATAATCTATCTATCACTGCTCTTTATATGTCACCAGATGAAATACAAGATTCTGTACCTGAAGAAATACCAAATGAAGTGGCAGAACGTGGTAGATTTGTAGAATTTTTCCAAGAATCTAAACCAGGCGCTGGATACGGTAAACAAGGAATTGAGGGTACTGGTGCAGCCGCTGAAGTACTTGCTATAGTATACAATGGTCTTAACCAGTACGTTAAAAAATATAAACCAACTTTCTTAATGTTTCAAGCAGCAGAGCCTAGTCGTAGACGTTTGTACAGTGCATTAGTTAAAAAAATTCTACAAACTATGCCTAACTGGAAATACACTGAAAATGATGGTATATTCTTTGTATATGATACTAGATATATTAAACAAGGTATGAAAGAAGGATTTGGTATCCCAATGCCAGGTACATACGAACAAGAACAATTATCAGAATACAAAACTAAAGTACTAGATAAGCCTAAAACAACTAACGTTTATTATGAACCTAGAAACGGAAATAAAACTTATTTGGTTGGTAAAAATGTTCCCGGAGATCAGATTGATCAATTCATCAAATTATTAAAAAGCAAATACAAAGATATACGTGATGCTAGTCCCGATGAAATATATTGGAACGTAGAAATAAAAGAAGAAGTTTCATTAGATGCTATTACTGATGCCGCAGCCTATATTCCAAATGCTGTTAATGAGTATCTACAAAAAGCAATAACAGTTTATGGCCAGGAAGCAAAAGAAAGTGCGCAAATGGTTAAATTATTACCATTGATGTACGCAGGCAAAGCAACTCCTGATCAATTAAAATTCATTAAAGATCAATTTGCAGACATTGGCAAGATATTAGGAAAACAATTAAAAACATTAGTTACGGGTGGCGCAACTGGACCCGTTGCTGATGCTATATCAGATTCACCAGTTGCACAACAAATAATTGACAAAACATTGGATAATTTAGCAGATATTCCAGAGGAAAAAGGTCTGTCAAAAGCAGAAAATTATTTTAAAAATAAATTTGGATTTAGTTTAGTTGGTAAAATTGCTAATCTCTTAAAGTTTGAAACTAGTAGTGATGCACAATACAAACAACAACAAAAAACAGATCAAGCACAAATTAAACAACAACAAGCAACACCTCAGTCTCAAGCAGTGAATAAGCAAGTCAATACTATGCGTAGACAACAACATTATGCTTATGAAGATGCGGCTAAAGGTAAGATGAAACCTAAACATGTTCAAGGTAAAGAAAAGCCTGGTGCAGTAGAAACATTAGAAAAAGGTTTACTAAAAGCCAAAGATCGTGGTATCAAATTGAACTACGATAATATAGATAAAATCATGCAATTGATTTGCAAAGAATATCATTTAACTGGTGACAAACTGCATGATGACTTTGTAAAGAAACACCATATGATTCCAGACAACTGGATTAAGAAACAAACTGATGTTACCGAATCAGTGGATTATTTAGAAGAAAAATAATTTCACACCCCTCTCAGCAAGTAAATAATAGTACTTGTACAACAGAGAGGACTACATGGCTACAAAGAAAACTAAAGCAACGAGCGCACCAAAAGAAGCAAAGACTGTTCCCGTAGAAAAGGTTCAGGAAATCGCAGATAAGGCAGCAGCACAAGGGCCTGCAACAACCGAGGCAACGCCTCAACAAGGACAAATTCAAGTTAACGTAGATTTCTTGCGTACTACCAAAGTGCATATTGCTATGCCTTGCTATGGTGGTATGTTGACTGAATCAACATTTATGAGTTTCATCAAATGGGCTAACACAGCTCGCCAATTGGGTATTGACTGGACATTGGAAACAATGGTTAATGAATCACTTATTAGCCGTGCACGTAATACACTTACTGCTAAGTTCTTAGACATGCCAGATGCTACACACTTGTTTTTCGTAGACGCTGACATTGGTTGGGAACCTTGGCACTTGCTAGTTCTACTAAACCGTGACGTAGATGTTATCGCTGGATTATATCCAATGAAGACTATGCCTATCAAGTGGGTCGTTAACGGATTCGACGGTGCTGAAGAAGGACCAGATGGATTGCAAGAAGTATCAAAAGCTGGTACAGGTTTCTTACTAATGAAGAAACACGTATTCGCCAAGATGAACGGTCACCCAGCGGTTAAACAATACAAAAACGACATTGGTCTTGATCCAAAGTATGACCAATACTTGAAGACATACTTTGACACAGCAGTTCGTCAGAATCGTTACTATTCAGAAGACTGGACATTCTGTGAAAACTGGCGTGATCTAGGTGGTCGTATTTGGGTTGACAAGCGTGTTCTATTACGTCACAGTGGATCATATGTATTCTGTCAAGAAAATCAACAACACTTGATGGACACAATTGGCCCCATGTACGTTGAAGCCAAGAAGGCACAAGAGGCACAGGCTGCACAAACTTTGCAACCTGATGCTAACGGAAACGTTACACTGCCAACTACTTGATAACTCTTAGTAGTTCAAAAAAGCCCCGTAACTGGGGCTTTTTTATTATGTTCCAAATTAATTTTATTGATAAATATAGTATATTATTGGAATTCTCACTATGAAAATCAACGACATTTTTGAATCAACTACAGCAGGTAGTATCAGTACTGTTGCAATGCCTTTAGGCGAAGTAAACAAGCGTGAGTCAACAAAAGTTGACGGACTTGAACCTGTAACAAAGTTAGCAAAGGCCAAGAAAAAAGGCCCTTATATGAATAGTCTTATCGAAGGTAAGATGAAAGAATTAGACGATGATCTAAAGAATTTAAAAGATGCGGACTTCAAAAAGAAATACAAAATGTCTAAAGCAGACATGAAGAAGAATCTTACTGAAGAAGAAGTTATCGAAAGTGATATTATTCTTGTGCCAGGTCAAGGTCGTTCACAACGTACAGGATTTACAGTAAACGATCCTGATCGTGCAGAACATGAAGGTGAAACATTAAAAAACAGTCTACACACTATTGCCCGTTCAGCAATGAAATTAAACAAACATTTAGAAACTAAAGATGAATTTCCTGAATGGGTCAGTGAAAAGATTGGTGCTGTTAAATCTATGATGACCAGTGTTATGCAATACTTAATCAGCAAGGATGAGATGCAACATAGCGGTGAATTAGAAGAAATGCAAACACCAACTAGAGGTGGTACAGTTGCAGGTGGTATTGCCGCAGAAGGTAAAAAAGTTGACCGTTTTGTTAAACATGTTGAAAAGTCAGAAGAAAAAGCAGGCAAGTCAAAGAAAGATGCCGAGAGCATTGCATGGGCTACTGCTAACAAACGTGGCATGTTAGATAACAAGAATAAGAAGAAATAATCATGAGTTCAATATTAAAAGGTATAACCATTAACGAAAGTCTGCAAGATGACATCATAGATTTAATGAAGTCTAAAGGTTACAATGTTAAGCCACGCGGCAGTATTGAACAACAAAAAGCAGAGCGTGATGCAATGTTGGCACAACGTAAAAAAGATGCTGAAAATCGTCCTGCACCTCCTGCTCCCAGCGCAGAAGAAGTTGCTAACGCAAAAGAAAAACTAGCACAACTAGAACGTGTGTTTGATAAAAATTATCAATACAGCGACGATCACAGTGTG
>Ga0208499_1000015_pt1 | contig 91856 bp, 65 predicted proteins | sample CryBogCBE07Jul09_FD_185504 | JGI IMG/M metagenome (GOLD analysis project Ga0208499, IMG submission 185504) | Freshwater microbial communities from Crystal Bog, Wisconsin, USA - CBE07Jul09 (SPAdes) (version 2) | ecosystem: Environmental > Aquatic > Freshwater > Lake | place: Crystal Bog... | reverse complement strand
GCTTGCCTTAAACGCTCTCTGGACTCCCCTTTTCTTCGGCCTACATTTACTCGGCATAGCATTTACCGAAATAATCATCCTCTGGGGCTTTATTTTGATGACGATTATTTCATTTTGGAAAGTAAAGCCCGTGTCTGCACTTTTACTTATACCCTATATTTTATGGGTAAGTTTTGCTGCAACACTCAGTGGCACAATTTGGTGGCTTAATCACTGAGCAGTTACAAGCGCCTGCAAACCTTTTTCTAAATCCCACGCAGGTTTAAATCCAGCCTGAGCAAGTTTAGATGCATCAGCGCACGAATGCTTCACGTCTCCTGGTCTTTCAGGACAATACTTAATGATAGATGACGATCCCGTTAGTTCTAGGATTCGTTCAGCAATCACCTTGATTGTAACACTTTTACCTCCACCTACATTGTATACTCCAGAAGCAGTATCCGATGAAATAGCAAATACGTTGGCCGCTACGATATCTTTAACAAAAACAAAATCCCGTGTTTGAAGACCGTCACCAAAAATAGATAACGGTTCATTTGCACGTGCTTTCTTTAAAAATATTGGAATAGCTGCTGCATAAGCGCTACTAGGATCCTGTCTAGGACCATAGACATTAAAATATCTAAGACTTACTGTCTTCAGGCGGCCTGAAGCCTGATACAAGGAACAATAGTATTCGCCGTCTAATTTAGTCAGTGCGTAAGGACTCTTTGGATCTGGAGTTAGTCCTTCGTGCTTTGGTGAAATTGGATTTTCTCCATAAACTGCTGATGAACTACTAAAACATAATTTTTTTACACCCGCTTTAGCTGATTCCTCTAAAACATTAAGTAATCCTACGCCATTAATCTGCACACACTCCAACGGGTTCTGCATTGACTCAGGGACACTGACTTGTGCCGCCATATGAAATACGTAATCAATTCCCTGAAGGGCTTTTCTTACATCTGCTTTATTTTCAATAGAGCCCTCAATTAAATTAACATTAAGACCTGCTAAATTGGATTTTTTACCAGTTCTAAAATTATCAAGAATCGTTACAGATGCTTTGCCCTGAAAATATTCAGCTAGATGACTTCCAATGAATCCTGCTCCACCCGTTATTAACACATTCATAGAACAAATTGTTTAACAAATTGATTCATACTCAATGCTTGTTTTTCCATTGAACGTACTAAAGCGAACTGATTTCGAGCACGATCTAAGTTATGCTGGGGTCGTTTGATTTTGAAATACTGATCGCCATTAAGGTAGTCCGTAAGAAAACGCATACCTATTTCATAAGTTATCACTTGTGCCGCTAGCGGTAAATTTAGCTTCTCCGCTTTATTTAGCATCGGCCCAGTGCCTTCTAAATAACCCCTTACAAGCGCCTCAAATATAGAAAGCCTGCAGTGCACTAAATCTAAATTAGTTTCATCTTCTGCCGCAGCATTACTTGCTGAACGCACCATATCACCAAAGTCGTATAGAGCTAGCCCAGGCATTACGGTATCAAGATCAATTACACATATACCATGTCCCGTTTTCGGATCTAATAACACATTATTAATCTTAGTGTCATTGTGCGTAATACGCTCAGGTATAGCACCCGCTTTGAGCAAATCGAGCAAACTGGATGATAAATTTTCGCGTGCACAGACAAAATCAATTTCACTACTAGCACTTGCGACACGCTTTGCTGGATCAGAAGCTACAATAGCTTTGAATGCAGCAAAGCGGCTAATTGTATTATGAAAATTAGGTATTGTCTCATTTAACCGCGGGCCTGGAAGATCTGCTAAGCATCGTTGAAAAGCTCCGAATGATTTTGCCGCCTGAAAAGCCTGCGTCTCATTTTCTAAAATATCTACTGAAAGCGTATTTTCTACAAAATCATAGATGCGCCAAAAATTACCGTCGGCAGTTTTATAATACGGGCTACCTGTTTTAGTTAAAACCAATACAAGCGACTTTTTTAAACCATCAACAGATCCGTTTTCTAGTTCTAGTCCAGCCATGTGTTGACACACACGCATAACATTTTCCATAAGCGCAGGAACGTCTTTGAAGATAGCATGATTTACACGTTGCAAAACGTAACTGCACAACTTTCCATCTACAGAACAAGCTATTCTCCAGGTATCATTTATATGACCGTTTCCGTAGGCATCACAGGAGACAAGTTGGCCTTGAACCGAAAATGCGGCGCAAATTGATTTTAAATAATCCTGGTTAAATATAGCTGACACTTAAATTTATGATTGAGGATTCATTTCAAGAGTTAGTACTTCAAATGGTTTAATTTTAATCACCTGAGGATTTCCAGCTTCAAATAATTTAGATTCTTTTACCTTATCACTTACCCAAGGACTGTGAGCTGAAAAATGTCCAATAGCACCTTCAGGCAATTCAAATACAGAACCTACATCAATCGAGATTTCTGATGGTCGATCACTAGGATTACGTAGCACTAAAATAGCTTTGCGACGTGCCCACGATGCCCAGCCATAAATCTCGCCTTTAAATGGGTCTCCTCCTACCCAATGTGTATCTTTTAAAATATCACTATTAGCACGGGACCAATTAGCTGCTTCAGCAAGATCATCCCAATTTTTCTGAGTCAACTTTGCGGGAGTGATATACATCTCTTGGCATTGCGTACCTGATCCAAAATAATCATGCACTTCACTTTCAAAATCATTTTCTGGATCCGAATCTAATTTTCGTGCTTCACGTGCATAAATGATTCCATGAAGCATTAACGAGTTTAGAGGATACAAATTACATACTTGAACAATACCATGGTACGTTGCTCCGTCACGGTAGGTTATCCACTGCTGCCGATTTGATCCTACTCCAGCAAATGAATGATCATGCCCGTCACGCCATATAGAATCAGCATACTGTAGCCAAAATGGTGAAGGCCATGTACCAGTAGTTAAGTTTACATAGAGCTGAGGATTTGCACTGCGTAGATCGCTAATTAATTTAATAGCAGCTTCAAAATCACTTCCGAAATGACTACCGGGAAAGCGGCCTGTCGCATCCCCTAACCCATCTATCTTAAACTGATTTACTCCATAGGTTTTTACAAAATTAAGACATGCTTTCTCGAAGTAACTAAAATACTTAGGTCCAGAAAGAGCTAACCCATTTGTATTCATCTCAAAACCTTGCGTTTTGCCTGCAGCCTGGCGTTGACGTGCTGGATTACCATATCCACCCCAAGGAGAAACCCACACACCGGCGGCAGCATGATACTTCGCTGCTGCTTCCCTTAATGGATAAAAGCCGTGAGGAAAACCTGAATTAAATCCCCAGAGCGTATTATGGTCATCCCACCCGTCATCAAATAAAAATGAACTTAAAACAACCGAACGTTTTTCTGAAAGTTCATGCCCGAACATATTAATAGCATCGACTGCTTCTTTTTCTGTAAATGGCGTGAAATATCCTAAATCATACCATGTGTTGTAATGCAGAAAAGGACGATAGGGATGAGCACGTTCGCGCTCTAAATATACATTAAAATCTCTACGCAATTGGCCAGGGCGCACGACACCAATCACAGCAGAACAAGTAAATGGCTCATTTGGCTCGATTGGAACTTGTCTTTCTAAAAAGCAGTTAGCTCTCCCTTCATTTATTTCACTGGTCGCCATAGGATGCTCAAACCCGCAGAAAATATTTCCGGAAATAATAGGCATACCACGTGCCGTACCTGCAATGTAAGGAAAACGAAGAGACCAATCTAAGAGGTTAATACTATAAACCTTAATTTCTGTCTTATTTACCTTAAAAGCCGTTTGCTCTCGAAAGTAATTAGACCCGTCACGCACAATAATAGACCATACGACTTCTAGATTACCGGACTCATCTTTAAATAAAGCACTGATCTTCTGTCCTTTGCTATGCTCAGCAAGGCAAGGACGATTCTCGTCAGCTGGCAATGTCTCAACCACGGGGATACCTACCAATTTTAATTGAGATGACTTAATGCCATTTTTTCTGTCTGTTTTTATTACGAACAACTCTTTTCCTAAAGGTAGCTGTAAACCAGCTAGCTTATCTTCAAAAGTATCAGGGATAATAGCTGTTTGCGTAACCTTCCAGTGAGCACCAATAACAGCATTACTTATCGAAATTGAATCATTTGTTACATCAACTTGAAATGGCTTACTAAGATCCAACTCTTGTGCGTGCGTTAAAAGCGTTAATCCAAGAGCAATAAATGACAAAGTAACAAAACGTAATTTTATTAAATTCATATACTAAGATTTTACTAAATAAAACATGCAGAACCCATCTGCATAGGGTAATACTAAAATCCTTAGTTTATTTAATAGGGAAAGCAATCTCATAGCCAATATGAACAGTTGATCTCAATTTTAAGATCGCCATATACTCAACATATGAAAAGTACCTACCCCAAACAACTTTTACTCTTAGTCGCTTTGTTTGTATTACTATCAACAAGCCTACTCAGCGCTCGTACAATCATCTACGCTGGCACCTTAATCAACGGAACAGATGACCAACCCAGGCATCAAGTATCTATCATTATTGATGGTCAGAAAATTCAAGCCATTGAATCAGGATATATTGCTAGTACATCAACAGATAAAATTATCGATCTGAAAACTAGCACGGTCACTCCTGGCTGGATTGATTGCCATGTGCATTTAGATAATGAAATCACGCCAAAGTCTTTCACAGATGGCGTATATTTAGAACCTGGTGATTACGCCTTAAAAGCTGCTGCCAATGCCAAGAAAACACTTTTAGCCGGCTTCACATCTGTAAGAAATCTTGGAGATAGTGATAATTCTAGTTTAGCACTTAAACGCGCGATAGCTAACGGCTATGCAATCGGTCCACGTATTTTTACTACGGGAGCTCCTATTGGTACCACAGGAGGACATGCTGATCCAACTGATAGTTTCAATCACAAGATATCTAATTCTATTAAAGAAGACTCTGTTATAGATGGGCCTGATGCAGCACGTCGTGCTGTTCGTCAGCATTATAAGGATGGAACGGATCTTATTAAAATTATGACATCGGGTGGCGTATTAAGCGTGGAAAAAAGTGGAGATAATCCACAAATGGATTTGGATGAAATACAAGCGATTGTAACTACCGCTCATGAATATGGTATGAAAGTTGCCGTTCATGCTCACGGCACAGAGGCGATTCGTAGATCCGTCCTAGCTGGAGTAGACTCCATAGAACATGGTACGTACATGGATGCTGAAGATATGCGCCTAATGAAAGAACATGGCACGTTCTATGTTCCAACCATAAGCGCTGGCCAATGGGTAGCAGAGAAAGCAAAAATTCATGGCTTTTTTCCTGAACTCGTACGTCCCAAAGCATTAGCTATTGGCTCAAAGATTTTGGAAACATGCCGCACTGCTAACGCTGCAGGCGTACGTATAGCGTTCGGAACAGATACCGGTGTATCTGCTCATGGCGATAACGCTAAAGAGTTTGAATACCTTGTAACAGCTGGTCTAACACCGATGAAAGCCATCAAGTGTGCTACATCAGAAGCTGCAGCCCTTATTGGTGATAAAAACATAGGAACAATCGCCCCAGGCAACTACGCCGATATTGTTGCCGTAAATGGAGATTTGCTCAGTGATATTAAACTCGCACACACAGCCGTATCTTTCGTCATGAAGGATGGAGTTGTGTATAAAGCACCGTAGTCTTTTTATCTTTAGATGCATTCTATTAAAAAGCTCTTACAGCTATTTATTTTTCTACTGCCTGCACTTACGTTTGCACAAGTAACAGAAACAACGACTACATCAGGCGCAGGACATGTAGATGTTAAAATGGATGCACTCTCTGTTGGATTAAACCAAGAAGCTGCAGCTCCTAACCAATACCAGGCACTCGCTGCAGGAACTACGATAGTTTCTGCCGGTTTGACTGACAACTTCGACTTCCAAGTAGGAACTCAATTATTTCTAAGAAGCACCTTTACTGTAGCAAAAATCGATCATACAGAAACGGGAATGGGTAATGTAGGTGCGCGCTTTAAATGGACATTCTGGAAAGATGACGCATCAGGCCAGGCACTCGCTCTTATTCCATATGTAAAGTTCCCGACCCACTCACAATTTGGTGGCTCACAACATTTACTAGGAGGTCTTATTCTTCCATGGTCCATGAAACTAGGCTTAGGCACAACCGCTGCAGCTATGGTTGAATGGGATCAACTTAGAAATATTACCAATACTGCTTACGAAAGTAGATTTTATACCAGTGGTTACTTGCGTTGGGATTTAGGCAAATTCTTCGGAGCTTATACAGAAGCCACCATGAGTGATTCAACCCATAGCTCTTCCAGTTTCACAGGAACTCTAGGCGCCGGTGCCACACTCACTATCTCGCACAACTTCGAATGGGATTTCGAAGAAAGTAAAGTTATTGGCAATGGTCGAAGCGCATGGACAGAAGTCCTGCGCTTCAGATGGAAGTTATTTTAATTTTCTATTTAAGCAGTTCAGCTAGCGAAAGCTTCTGCCGTTTTATTTCCTCTGCAGCTAACGATGAAACAAGCCGTGCACCTAGTTCAGAGTAATGAGTGTCATCCTGTAGCCCTTTAGGGTCTCTTGCGTATACCCCTGGTGCGATCCAAAGATGAATCTTCTTTGAATCTTCCACGCCTAAAGCTTGTTCTTTTTGTGAGGTAAGAATGAGCAAATCAAGAAGAGGCACATGTTCTTTTTTCGCCAATTCTCTTACCGCTGTTGGATAATCCCCATGCGTATCAACAAGCTTTCCATATTTATCGAATTTTCTACGAGCAACGGGTGTTGCGAGTATTGGAATCGCTTTGTGCGCACGTGCTTCAGCAATAAATCGCTTTAGATTATCCGTATATGCTCCGTAAGGTGCTGCATAAACAAGCGGTTTATCTTTTTTCTCATCGTTGTGACCGAATTGAATAATGAGATAATCTCCGGGTTTAATAGCAGCAATCACTTTAGCCCATTTACCTTCGTCAATAAAACTTTTGGTGCTACGTCCATTAACAGCATAATTAATGACAACTGAAGGATTCTTAAAACGTTCTGGGAATAATTGCCCCCAACCACGTTCGGGATTCGGTGTATCGATAGGTTTATTAGCCATCGTCGAATCACCAATCATGTGAACTTTTACAGTAGCTAAAGAATCTAAATCGGCACCATTAATCTGTTGCAGAATCCCTGCACAGATTAGCGCATATATAAAAAGAGTACGCATCGAATTATATCCTTACAGTGGTTTTTCCCATAATTTCGCGCGCTCTAACGCTCTATCCCACGTTGCACGCATTGCATTCATTTCAGCTTCAGGGCGCACCCGTGTGAATTTAGCATCTACTGCCCAATTGCGAGTAATATCCTCACGACTAGACCAGAAGCCAACAGCAAGTCCTGCTAGATAAGCTGCACCCATAGCAGTTGTTTCCACATTACGTGGCCTTACAACGGACGTGCCTAACAAGTCTGCTTGAAATTGCATAAGCGGCTCACTACGTGACGCGCCACCATCAACGCGTAATTCTTTTAATTTCAAACCGCTATCCTTTTCCATGCAGCTAATGAGATCAGCGCTTTGGAATGCAATTGATTCAATTGCTGCACGACAAAAATGTGCACGATTAGTACCACGTGTCATTCCTACCGCTGTACCACGTGCATAAGGATCCCAATGTGGAGCCCCTAAACCGGCAAATGCTGGAACTAAATACATGCCACCTGCATCGGGAACCGAGGAAGCTAGAGTATTCAACTCAGCTACATCGCGAATAATTTTTAGCTCATCACGAAGCCACTGAATTACAGCACCACCAATAAATACAGAGCCCTCAAGAGCATATTCTGTTTTGCCACCAATCTTCCAAGCAACGGTAGTAAGCAAATTATTATGTGAAGGAACAGCTTCTGTTCCTGTGTTCATTAATAAGAAACAACCTGTTCCATATGTGTTCTTCGCCATACCAGGCGTAAAACAAGCTTGGCCGAAAAGTGCCGCTTGTTGATCTCCTGCAATTCCCGCGATAGGAACGCCTGCTGGATGTAAATTACGATCAACTGTTCCGTATATTTCAGAGCTCGACTTTACTTCTGGTAAAACAGAACGAGGAACCTCTAAAAGCTTAAGTAGTTCATCATCCCAATCTCCCGTATGAATATTAAACAAGAGTGTTCTCGATGCATTACTTACATCAGTAACATGCACTTTACCGCCGGTTAATTGCCAAATGAGCCAACTGTCAACTGTACCAAAACGTAACTTGCCTTGATTAGCACGCGCTCTAGCGCCAGGAACATTTTCCAAAATCCATCTTACTTTTGTACCTGAAAAATAAGGATCTATACGTAAGCCAGTTTTCTTGGTAACGAGAGCCTCAACGCCTTGTTTTTTTAAACCAGCGCAGTAATCTGCTGTACGTCTATCCTGCCAAACAATCGCATTATAAACAGGAACCCCTGTTTCACTATCCCACATGACGGTAGTTTCACGTTGATTCGTTACACCTACGGCAGCGATAGCATCAGATCCAACATTAGCCTTCGCGATGACTTCAGCCACACTTGAACTTTGGCTAGACCAAATTTCAAGCGGATCGTGCTCAACCCAACCTGGCTTAGGATAGATCTGCTTAAATTCTTTTTGAGTCACACTTGCAATATTGCCAGCGTGATCAAAAAGAATAGCACGAGAACTCGTTGTGCCTTGATCGATTGCTAAGATATATTTTGGAGAACTCATCGTAGAAGGCTGTTAGCTTTTTATCCAACGAGTGCTTGATAAGCGAGAGCACCGACTACACCGCCAATTATTGGACCAATGACTGGAATGAGCGAATAGCCCCAGTCTGAATCACGCTTACCTGGTATAGGTAAAATTGCATGCATAATACGAGGTCCTAAATCACGAGCTGGGTTAATTGCATACCCAGTGGATCCGCCGAGTGATAAACCGACGGCTACAACAATCAAAGCAACTAAGAATACTCCGAAGAAAGATGCAGAAACGGCAGCAGCTCCAGTTCCAATAACTAGATTTTTTGCAGATGGAACGGATAGAATAGCGAACACCAACATAGCAGTACCGATGATCTCAGTGATTAAATTTGAGACAGTATTGCGAATTGCTGGACCTGTGCAAAATACAGCAAGTTTTGCATCTTTATCTTCCGTTGCACTCCAGTGCGGTAGATAAGCGAGATATACAACAAAAGCGCCGATCATCGCACCAGCCATTTGTGCTAAAATATAACCAGGTACTTTCGCCCATGGGAATAAACCAATACTCGCAAGACCAACGCTAACTGCAGGATTGAGATGAGCACCGCCGTAAGGAGCTGCTGTATAAGCACCAATCATTACAGCAAGTCCCCATCCAACTGTAATAACGATCCAGCCGGAATTCTGGCCTTTGCTTTTATTCAAGCAAACGTTGGCGACTACACCGTCACCGAATATAATTAACAATGCTGTGCCAACAATCTCAGATATATAAGGATTCATTTAAGACCTTGATTTGGGGTTAAAACTAGAGGTTAAAAGTAACTCAACTAAGACCTTAAACGATTCATTATGCTGTGTACAGTCAACACTGAATGGGCTTTCTCTACCAGTTGTAACACAGTATCTGTAAATCAAGCCCTTGAAATCTTGATGTATCGTACATATTTGTTGAACTAAGACTAAACGAAATGGCTAAAGTCTATTTTTATTACTCGGCAATGAACGCCGGCAAAAGCACTGTTCTTTTGCAATCAAGTTACAATTACCAAGAACGTGGAATGCGAACACTCCTTTTTGTTCCATCCCTTGATACCCGTGCAGGAGTTGGAAAAATTCATTCACGAATCGGTCTTGGTTCTGATGCAATCGCACTACATTCAACGGAGAATATTTTCGATACAGTAAAAAAAGAACATATAAAATCTCCTGTTGCGTGCATACTCATTGATGAAGCTCAGTTTTTAACAACTGAACAGGTAAAACAAGCTACCGACATAGCAGACTCTTTATCGATACCTGTTTTGTGTTACGGCTTACGCACAGACTTCCAAGGTAAACTCTTTCCTGGTAGCGCTGAACTCTTGGGTACAGCTGATAATTTGATCGAGTTAAAAACGATTTGTCACTGCGGCAGAAAGGCTACCATGAACCTTCGTGTAGCCAGTGATGGAAAAGCTGTAAAACAAGGTGCTCAAGTAGAAATCGGAGGTAACGATCGTTACGTTCCGATGTGCCGTAAGCACTTCAAAGAATCACTAGAAACCTTAGTTAAGGTTTAGGCATAACAAAAACGCCAACACTAGAAGGCTGTTTTGGTCCGCGGTAGATTGTTTCTGTGGCTGATTTGAAATCTTCTTTTTTTGCTTCTCGAATATCTTCGAAGACTTGCGGGTTTCTATCTATCAAAGGAAACCAGGTGCTTTGAATTTGTATCATAATCCTGTGTCCTTTGCGGAAGGTATGATTGATGTCAGGCATACAGAAACTGATCTCTTCTACTTTACCGGGAGTAAAGGCTTCAGGATGCTCAAAGCTTTTTCTGAATTTACCTCTAAAAGGTTCACCGCGCACAAGTTGTTGATACCCCGCTAAAACAACACCAGGCAATTGTGGGTCATTCGAGCGAGGCTTCTGAGAGGCTTCTTCAGAAACCATATCCGATGGATAAACATCGATGAGTTTAACAATAAAATCCGAATCAGTACCTGTAGTAGAAACAAATAGCTTTGGAGAAACAGGGCCTACACAGGTAACATCAGTGTCTAATATATTAGTCTGATAAGTAAGTACGTCGTTTCGTTTCCAAGCAAAACGCTGATCACTCACCATGTATTCTGAAGCCATGCCAAGAGCAGTATATCCAACAAACGGAACTGGCTTTGCAGGATCACTCACATATGAGTCACTTGCATTTAGATTACCTGCATTATCGAAAGCGAGTGTTCCATTTTCTCTAAGATATAGCCTTTGCTCTTTTGCTTCTTTCGGTGGCCATGACTGATACTGCCTCCAAACATTCGTTCCTGTTTCAAATACAGTGGCTTTTACAAAAGTGTAGGGACCCTTGTCTTTAAGGTGATATTCAAAAAATGGAAATAGCAGACTCTCATTATAAAACGCGCACGTATTTGAAGCAAAATCTACTACGCCTAAATAGTGTCCGTTTGTTCTAGCCCAACCCCCATGAACCCAAGGACCCATGACGAGTGAATTTTGAATTGTAGGATTATACGTATCGATTGCCTGAAATGTACGATAAGTTCCCATCAAATCTTCCGCATCAAATAATCCGCCTACAACAAGTACAGGGCAGTGAATATTCTTAAGATGTTTCCAGATTGCTCGGGTTTGCCAAAATGAATCGTAAGTCGTATGATCAACTGTTTCACGCCAGTATTGATCGTTACCGCCAATCAGTGCAGTGAGTTCATTGAGTGTTCCGTGCTTTAAATAAAATTCATAGCCATCTTGCGTACCATAATTAAAAGCGGTACGGTTTTTAGGAGGCAGCGTTGGTCCTTCTTGCGGTCTAAATCCTGTGAAAAAACTGAAGTTAGCGGCAAGCATGAGTGCTCCGTTATGATAGGAATCATCTCCTAAATATTCATCTCCCATTGGAGCTTGTGGAGAAGCAGCTTTAATTGCCGGATGCGAATCAATGATCGAGGCATCAACAAAAAAGCCTGGGTATGAAATTCCCCATATACCAACACGCCCATTATTATTCGGGACGTGCTTTAACAACCACTCTACCGAATCATACATATCGGTACTCTCATTGATATCGTGAGGGCCATGCTTAGATTCATCGTGAGGTGTTTCATTAATAAAAAAACCTTCAGACATCCCACGTCCACGCACATCTTGATTAACAAAAATATATCCAGCCTTCATAAAAGAAAGCGATGGACCAACTCTTTCAGGATATTCTGATACACCATAAGGACTTACCGTGTATGGCGTCCTTATCATGAGAAACGGCAAGGGGTCTCGACTTTTTTTCGGTACATATACTGCCGTAAATAATTTTACCCCATCTCGCATCGGTATACGATACTCGTACTTCGTATAGTTTTCTTTTATATCATACGCGTTAGCATCTTCACCAAATACATGTAGCGAAAAAATGCATAAACCTAGCACGATTCCTAAGTAAATACGAAAGCCTGAAAAATTAACCATGCATTTAAATATAGGCTTATTTAAAACCGTATACAATCCACTAAACGTATTTGTATTAAGTTTGGCACATCTACCAATCTCAATAAGATTGCTGATGTAACACGAGATTGCTGGCTTCATTACTACCCATGTTGCGTAAAACTACCCTCGCCCTGTTTGGTATCACTCTATGGCTTAGCCCTACACTCAAATTAATGAGCCTAGGTTTTGAAAAATATGCTGGCCCCGAACTACCCCCTAGTACGATTGCTATTCCACACGAAAGAACACGGCAGTGGAAAAATGAGTCCGAATTCGGAAACGCTTTTTTTGAATCATTTGCAGAAATTCCACTTTCAAAAGTACAACGAAGCGGGAAAGGCGATGGCACACATATACTTTTAGGACATCTGCTCGCACACAAAGACATAGCAGAAACCAATGCTCTTATTTTAAGCCTTAAGCCTTGGGGTATTTCTGGGACCTCTGGCTGGCAAAACAAGAAAGGTGATTACGATTTTGAAGAAGCCGTACTCGTTACTTTACTCTACCACTTTGCCAACGAACCAGAAACATTAACTCCCGCAGCACGTGACCATATTGTTAATGTTTTACTCATTGATGAAGGAGATGGTTATAGAACGACAGCACCTCATACCTTTGGTTTATTCGAAGAAACTGAAAACCATATGCTTATGACTGAAGGCACGCGTTACTTGAAAAATCAGTGGCTTCGCTCACATGGAAATACAAACCCCATCTATAATAATGAAACCAATGGGATGGAAGATCACTTACTGTCACTTTTAAATACAATGTCCTCAAAAGGCTTATTTGAGTTCAACTCACAGCCTTACATCGCCTACACGATTCTAGGTTTACTCAACATTGAAGGCTACGCTTCTCCACGTTTAAGCTTAGCTGCTCGTAATGTTTTGGATTACATGAATTTTTGCTACGCACTAGGAAGCTATAACTTAAGGCGTTTCCCTCCATTCCGTAGGCGCTATGAGTACGCGCAGATGACTTCACTGACAGCTAGTTATCATACCACATTTATTAAAACCTGGCTTAGTTTTGCAGATCCAGAACTTAACCTACCCAAGATTCAAGCAGCGGCTACAAGTCACGGTGAAATGGCTGCCGCTACGCGCTACCGACTTCCAGACGCAACCGTTGATCTGATTTTAAATAAACCCAAAGCGTACTTTGTTAAATTAGGCCACGGTATAGAAGCTGCTCCAGAAATCTATTCAGCTGATCCAAAGTTTTTAATTACTGCAGGTGGAGTGAATCGCGGTGAATCCACTGTTCTCGTGGCACGTCCTATCACGCTGATCTGCGAAAATGCTACCGAACACGTTTCTAGCACCTTTAGTATATCAGGACCAGGGACTGACTTTAAACAATGGAACACAACGGGTGTATACAAGAGTTTTGCTTGTGCCGCTGGACCTGTACATGTGCCTAGTTTTGCTAAACTCGTTGCAGAAAATAAAATATGGAAAATATATCAGGCAGCAAAAGAATTGTTAGTAGCTGTTCACTCTGAAGTTAATTTTGGAATATTTACTATTCTACCCAATCAAGACCCAGCTGCGTTACTCACTCAGTTAACGGAATTAAACAGTAGTGAGACAGTACTTCGCACCCAATTTAAGACACTCGATTCTCACACGTTAACCTATGATACACTAAGCCCAAAAGACAAATGGGTCATGTGTACAGATAACGATAAAGCACTCGACCGTGATTATGATCGTTGGCCACTACTGAGTGGCGACTACTGATATTTTATAAATCAGGTAGCGACGACTTAGCAGGATTGGCATGCGGCTTATAAAATAAAGCGGTGTGCCCAACTGCACCCACACATAAACAGGCCGCTTTCTGTGCAAGTTGTTCGCACAGCGCTGCACGCTCATGCCTATCAGCGCCTACAAATCTTAATTTCACCAAGTCTCTTTCAAGAAAACAGCGTTCAAACTCCTTAAAAAAAGCATCCGTTAGTCCTTCTTTACCTAATCTAATCATATCATTCATCGTTTGGCCAAGACCACGTAGGTGCGTGCGCTGATTTCCATTAAGTTCAGGTAAAGACATAGCTAAGAACCTTATGCAGATATTAAAGTAAAGGCACGTCTAAACACTCACGTAACTTACTGGATAAAAACGTGATAAAATACTATTTTACTGATTCCTAAGGCAAAGTATAACGTCTTATAGCTTAATCAAAAGTCAATAAAAGCCGATCCCCTAGGTTTATGCCTGCAACAGCCCCTTTTATCACTACCCGTAGCCCTCTCTCGCGCCGTCATTTTCTACGCGGCGTAGGTGTCGCGCTTGCTCTGCCTTTTCTTGATTCAATGCTACCGGTATTTTCCCGAGCATCTGAAACATCTAACCCCCTGGATCCAAATGCAAAACCACGTAGAATGTTTGCAATTTGTAACAACCTAGGACTTCTACCTGATCAGTTTTTTCCTGTTGGAGACAGCAGAGACTATAAAGCCTCTCCTTATCTCAAATACCTTCAGGAACACCGAAACGATTTTACCGTATTTGACGGGGTCTCACATCCAAATGTCGATGGCGGACATCCAGCGGATATTTGTTTTCTGACTGCAGCACCCCACCCAGGCAGTAGCTCTTTTAGAAATACTGTATCGCTCGACCAACATATCGCTGAACGCATTGGAATATTTACTCGTTTTCCATCACTTACACTAGGTGTAAATACTCGTTCACGTAGTCTCTCATGGACTGGAACAGGTGTTTCCATTCCTCCAGAAGATAAAGCTGCAGAAGTTTTCAAACAGATGTTCTTTGTTGGAAATGCAGCTCAGATAGCCGCACAAATACGTAGCCTCAACACAGGCCAAAGCATTCTTGATGCTGTTGCTAACCAGGCGAAGGATCTAGAAAAAGAAATCGGATCTAAGGATAAAGATCGTTTAGACCAATATTTTACAAGTGTACGTGATTTAGAGCATCGTTTAAAAGAATCTGCCAGCTGGGAAACAAAACCAAAACCAGTCGTGCATGAACCTGTACCAGTAGATCCTCCAAGCCCAGCCCTCTACATGGATAAAGTAAAAGTCATGTATGATCTGACACGTCTAGCGTTTGAGACTGACTCGACCCGTACTGTGACACTCATGCTAGATAGTCTTGCAAGTCCTGTACTTGAAATTCCTGATGCCCACATCACCGACGGATACCATAACTTATCTCATCACGGTAAATCTGAAGTTAAACGCTCTCAGTTAAAAATTATCGATGAGATGCATATGAAGTTACTCAATAAACTTATTGCAGATCTAAAATCGGTTAAAGAAGGAGAAGCCTCTCTACTCGATAGATCAATGGTACTATACGGATCAAATCTTGGAGATGCGAATGCTCACGTGTGTACAAATATGCCTGTCATCTTAGCAGGTGGTGGATTTAAACACGGCCAAGCCTTAAAATTTAGCAAAGAGCGCAACTATCCTTTACCAAATCTTTTTGTAACCATGCTTCAGCGTATGGGTATCGAAGAAAGTCACTTCGCATCTTCTACATCAACAATGCGCGGATTAGAATTAGCATAAGTAAGCTCATGTTTTTAGTTAATCGTTTTGCCTTATTCCTAGGCGCAATCTTCTTCGCTACCACGTTCGCTTTATCAAGCTACGCTTCTCCAGACTCACAAAAAAGCCAGGCCTTTATTGATAAGTACTGCGCTGATTGCCACGACGACTCAAGTGACAACAAAAGTGGTTTAGATTTAACAAACTTAAATTACACTCCGAATAACTCACTCAATTTTTCAGCATGGATTAAGGTCCATGACAGAGTCAGTTCAGGAGAGATGCCTCCGAAAAAAAGAGAGCAGCCCACTCAGGATGAACTGACTAATTTTGTTAATGATTTAAGATCTTCACTAACAGATTACGACAAAACTTACTTAGCCAAGGAAGGCAGAAGTACTCGTCGTAGAATGAATACGTATGAATATGAAAATGCTCTTCGTGACATATTCCAAGCACCTTGGCTTCAAGTAAAAGGTCAGCTCCCTGAAGACGGAGAATTAAGCCATTATAATAAATCAGGTGCTGCACTCGATGTATCCCATGTACACATGACTCGACTCATGATGGCTGCAGAATATGCCATCAAACAAGCTGTAAGCGTAAAATACTCTCAGCCTCCTACAAAAATTGTGCGCTACTATGCACGTGATCAAAAAACACTAACCTCAAAATTTAGTCAGAGCATTTTTAATACATCTAATGATCGCCAGACCTATCCTTTAATCGGATTAACACCGCAAAAAGATGTGCGCACGGGAGAAGCTGATTTAACGGTTGGAGATTCAAATCCAGAAATTAGAAATAAAGAGGCAGTAGGTTGGGTTTCGAGTAATTACGTAACTGGATTCACGTACCGCTGGGATAGTTTTAGAGCCCCTGTAGCTGGAAAATATAAAATATCTTTTAGCGGATATACGCTTTGGGTTGGACCAGGCGGTTCAGCAAAACGTTTTAAAAACGAACGGGACACTGTAGGCGTAAACACTAAGCCAAATAAACTACTCCCCAATTTCGATCTTCTTTATCCTGGAAGAAGAAATGAACCTATTACTGTCTATACTCGTAATGGAGTTCTTAATCGTCGCGTAGGTGAATTCGATTTAACCCCTAATTCAGAAACGCATTCGATCGGAGAGGTATGGTTACTCGCGAATGAAACGCTAGTTCCTGATGCCTCTCGCTTCTATAGATCTAGACCTAACAATTTCAGAAATCCACTGATGCAAGCAGACGGAGCTCCAAGCGTTGCGTTTCAATGGATGGATGTAGAAGGACCTATTTACGATTCATCAACAACCCTTGGCTATCAACGTCTTTTTGGAAATCTACCGCTACGTAAAGCAAAAGCTAAAGATACCGGCTTAGAAATTAGCGTTATACAAAATAAAACAACCGGTGAAAGACGGGGTGCAGCAATAACACCCTTACAAAATATACGCGTAGAAGTCTTAAGCCAAAATCCTGAAGCAGATGCAGAAAAACTAATAAGGTCATTTCTTAATACAGTCTACAGATCTACAGTCACGGAAGATGATGTCCGTTTATTTGTTGGTTTAGTTAAAGACCGTATGCATGCAGGGCTTAGTTTCACGGAAGCAATGGTATCGGGTTATACCGCGATACTTGTTTCCCCTAAATTTTTGTTCATTGATGAAAATGCAGGTCGTCTTGATGACACAGCACTTGCTACGCGTTTATCCCTATTTCTTTGGAATACCATTCCTGACTCTGAACTGCTTAATTTAGCAAAGGCTAACAAACTTCATGATCCAGTCACATTAAGAGCTCAAACCGAGCGACTTCTCAATGATCCAAAGTCAGAGCGTTTTAGAGATGCATTTTTAGACTACTGGCTAGATTTAAGAAAAATCGAAGACTCTACTCCATCAGCTACGCTATATAATGACTACTACTTAGATGACTCATTAGAAGAGGCTGCAGTAGCAGAAACACGTCTACTCTTTAGAGATATGGTTGAACATAATTTGCCTGCTAAATACAGCGTCGATTCTCCTTATACCTATCTCAATGAAAGACTAGCCGAACACTATAATGTTGCTGGGGTTAAAGGCATTGCTATGCGAAAAACGGAACTACCGCCTTCAAGTGAAAGAGGTGGATTTATAACCCAAGCGAGCATTTTAAAAATTACAGCAAATGGCACAACTACCTCACCCGTGATTCGCGGCAAATGGGTAATGGAACGAATTCTCGGTTACGATGTACCGCCCCCTCCTCCGGTAGTTCCTTCAGTAGAACCTGATATTCGTGGAGCTGTTACTATACGCCAACAACTCGATAAACATAGAGTCGATAAGACTTGCGCCTCCTGCCACGTAAAAATTGATCCAGCAGGTTTAGCACTAGAAAATTTTGACGTAATGGGTGCCTGGAGATCTCGTTACCGTGCCGTTGCAGAATCAAAAGAACCCGTTAAAGGCATAGGCAAGAATGGACAACCTTTTGCCTTTTGCTACGCCCTTCCAGTAGATGCATCAGGGCAACTTTACGACGGAAGTAAATTTAATGACATTCGTGACTTTAAAAAAATACTTCTTAGCCGTGAATCTATTTTAGCTACCAATATTGCAAAACAGTTACTTATCTATTCAACAGGCTCTCCTCTACACTTCAGCGACAGAGAGGCTTTAGAGAAAATTGTTAATTCAACAAAACAGGATGACTACGGCGTACGCAGTTTGATTCATGCTGTAGTTCAGAGTGACCTATTCCAAACTAAGTAAGATTTATACCGCACCGAACTCGATACCTGATTTAGCAAATATCTTATCAGCTTTTTCTTTATCTTCCGTATGGATAAAAATCTGGATCGGAGTAAATGAGATAGACTGCTTTCCAAGAAAACTCATCTGCCTTCCCATTTCGGTACCAGGATCGATTTGAAAGCGTATCGATTCTTTTTCTAAAAGCGGGAGTAGTATACGTGCATCGTGGGGAGAACAAGAGCCAGAGAAAACATAAGGATCATCCTCAGATTCGTCTAAGACAGCTCCCTCAACGTCAGGCACTGTCGTTGGCTTTTCCTCAGCCTGATCCACTTCTGTTGTTGCAGTCGGCAAATAATCTAATGCGAACCAGAATATTATAACGGCCGGCCCATAGGTCTTAACGAGACTTAAATAATAACCGGAACCAGAGCTTACATGAGATGCATTATACATTGCCCATACGACTGCCAAAGCAAAGAGTAAGCACAGAATTCCAAAAATGATGTTTCGTGTTGTTTGTTTCAGAATACTTTTACGATAAAGATTTGAATATAAGAAGCCAGTCTGTTGTTTTGTCTTAACCCCATACCTTTACCCTATGTCCCTATTATCTCGAAGAACCTTTCTTGGAGGCCTGGCAAGTATTTCGGCTTCAACCCTAATCTCTCCTGCTAAATTAAAGGCCAATCATGATCAAATGAGTGACTTAAAGCATGATGAGATATTGGGCCAAGGTAATTTTAAATACCGTGTTAACCGTTACTGGGGAAGACTTGAACGCAGTCAGCATCCTGTAAATGATTGCCATGGTATTATTGAAGATGCCGCCGGACGAATTCTACTTCTTACCAATAATACGCAGAACAACATCATCGCTTATTCGAAAAAAGGTGAATTCCTTACGAGTTGGGAACACCGTTTTCCTGCTGCTCATGCACTGCGTATTGAAAACGTTAAAGGTTCAGAACGCTACTGGATTACAGATCACAGCATTTGTACCATATCTCTGTGCGACCCGAGCGGAAAAGAAATAAGGCGTATTGGGCCTGATGCTGTAGCTCATAAATACCCTGACATAACTAAGTACCACCCCACGAATGTAGCATTCATGCCCGATGGAGATTTTTATGTTAGTGACGGCTATGGCTCTCATTACATTCACCACTTTGACCCAGATTGGAAACTCATCTCTACGTTTGGCGGAGCAGGTACAAAACCTAGCAATCTCAAAACACCTCATTCTGTTTGGCTAGATACACGTACAACAAAACCAAGACTCCTGATCTGCGATAGAGCAAATGCTAAGTTAAAATGGTTTTCTCTATCTGGAGAACTTGAACAAGTTGTTCCACTCCCAGGAACTGAACCAAGTAATATATCTGAATATAATGGCTACCTAGCCATCGCTAGTCTTAACGGTATGATACTTATTTTAGATAAAGATAATAAAGTAGTATCTGTCGTAGGTGGCGAAGCACCGAGTTATGTGGATGGAAAACTACAGCCTATCATTCCATACAACTACACCTTTATTCATCCTCATGATGTATACATTGATCAAAACGCTGATATCTATGTTGCACAGTGGAACTCGTACAAAACTTATCCTATCAAACTAGAGCGAATTGCCTCTTAATGCTCTGCCCCTGCAGAAAAGCGTTTATCTGATTTCGTCTTTAGACTTACTTTAATCGCCATTTCAACTCCTTTAATCATGAGTTCAATTGGCATACTTGGCTGTTCACTTTTTTTAGCGACTTGCTCGGGTAACCAAGGAACATGAATAAATCCACCTCTTACACCACGCATACGAGAAATCTCATGCATCAGGGTATAGAAAATATGATTACAAACAAATGTACCTGCCGTTTGAGAGACACTTGCTGATATCTTCTGTTTAATTAAAGCCTCGGTAATTGCCTTTATTGGAAGCGTAGAAAAATATGCTGCAGGTCCTTTTTTAACGATTGGATAATCGATCGGTTTTTTATTGGCGTTATCTGCGATTCTAGCATCATCAATATTTATCGCAACACGCTCTGGTGTTATCGAAGATCTACCACCTGCTTGACCAAGACAAATTACTAGCGACGGGTTAAAGTGTTTAAGAGCCTCTTTAAGAACAACCTGAGATTCACCAAATACGCATGGCAATACTTGCGAACAAACAAGGTGCCCTGAGATAACCTTGCCCTGTAAAGCACGGGCAATGACTTCAGATGGATTTAGCAAATCACCACCAAAGGGCTCAAAGCCGGTCACAAGTACAGGTCGTTTCATAATTCAGTTAATACTTAAAAACACAAAAAAGCAAAATACCTAAATTAGCGCAAAATACAGCAATCGCTATTGGCAACTGCGCTTTGATGATTGCATTACGATCCTTCAATTCAAGTAAGACTGCAGGAATAATATTAAAGTTAGCAGCCATCGGACTCACCAAGGTTCCACAATAACCAGCCAACATTCCCATGGCTGCTAGTATTGCAGGATTACCACCGTGCGCCTTAATAACAAGCGGCAGCCCAATACCAGCTGTAATCACTGAAAATGCAGCAAAGGCATTTCCCATACACATAGTAAATAGTGCCATACCTAAACAGTAAGCTGTAACAGCTACCCACGGAATCTGGGTAGGTAAAACTTGTGCGACTAAATGGGCTATGACTTGACCGACTCCTGCATGTGTAAAAATTACACCTAAAGCAGCTAATAACTGTGGTAAAATAATGGCATACCCAACGACCTCTAATATGCGAGCACCTTGAACGACCGGTTGCTTAATAGACGCACGGGTCATGTAAATGCTCCACATTAAGGCAATGAGTGATCCTATACTTAAAGCAACAAGCGGAGCCTGACTCGCATCAGTGAAAGGTAAACCTAACACTTTAAATCGAGTAAGTGTTAGAGAACCTACCACACCAAAAAAAGGTATAGCTAACGCAGGTAGTAGTAACTTAGTTCCAAGATTAGTAACCTGCACCGCTTCTTCTTTTTGTTCACCTGCTCTTACACATCCACTTGCAGCAAGGCACACGAGTAAAACAACTAATCCACCAACCAAAGCTGGGTTCATTAATTGTCCAATCGCTAAAATAACACCAAGACAAATCCAAAATAGAGCAGAACCCCACTGACGCAAAGTTTGACCGCGTCCAAAAATACGTAGCCCAACGAGAACTAGAAAAAAACCTCCCAGCTTATAAAATGGTTCTAACGATAAGATCATGACTGCTTATCCTTTTTAATGACACTGACATCACGCAGGATACGCCGATCTAACACGTAACATCTCCAAGCCATAATAAAAAATGCCGCTAAAGCAGTTGGAATACCCCACAGGGCAATGGACCATATGCCTACTTGCATCCCCTCGGTTTCAAAAAAGTTATGCATGAGCACAACACCACCTACAGCGATAAAAATATCTTCACCAAAAAAATTTCCTGTATTTTCTGCAGCCGATGCATGCGCCTTAACTGTTTGTAAAAGCTTATCCGAGATTTTCGGATTCTGAGCGAGAGCCGCACCCTCCGCCATCGGAGCAATGACCGGTCTAATCATGGAAGCATGCCCACCCAACGTTATTCCAAGACTTATAGATATTTGCCTTACTGCTGTATAAATTAAAATGACTCGGCCTGCGGTTACATTCTTTAGCTTACGAATGATAGTTTGGGCCTGTAACTTTAATCCATATTTTTCAAGTAGTCCCATGACTGGCAAAATCGCAATGACAGGTAAAAGGATTGAGCGATTTTTTATAAAACCTGATCCTAGCTCAGTAAAAATATCATAAAAAGACATTCCACCAAGAAGCCCGGTTGCAAATCCCGCTAGAACAACCACAAGCAGTGGGTTAACTCCCCAAGCAAAGCCTAATACTACAATAACTATACCTAGTAATTTATACATGTAGGCTATTACGCATTAAGTACTCCAGGCACGGTCACCCTTTTTGTAAGGATAACTCCCATTAAAGGATCCTGGCACTTCAATATATCTTAACTCATGAGAAGCACCAATCTCTGAAGTATAATAGCTCAGAATAGTTAACTCCTTGATCATACTAAAATAATGCGGCGTCGCATTTAGTTTAGCGTGTGCCTTCTGATGCTTAGCCTCTTGATCGACATATTTAACAAGATCGATTCGTTCTGCGAGTGAGCAGGCTAAGAAATCTTTGCCTTTTAGTTTTAAGCAGACTTTAGAAAACGCATTAAGTCCGCTAGTAAATACCTCCGCTTCGGTCTGCGTGTAGCAGTCTTTAACCATCATAACAATAAACGCTCCGCTACCCACGGACTTCGCACCAGGCGTATCACTTGCAGGAATGATAATATCCGTTATCTCATCGAGCAAAGCGATCTGGTCGTCTGAAAAATGAACTGTGTTTTTTTGTGGTGAATTTTCTGCCCCTAAAATAGCGCGGGCACCTACAAAGACTCCTCCCATTAACAGTGCAGCACGTTTAATTGCTTCCTTACGCGTTATTAATTCACAAGACATAGACGATTTCATTTCTGAACTCATATATTTCCTTTCTTTAAAACATCGACCGCAAAGGCAGCTGCTCGTGCTGTTAAAGCCATATAAGTTAGAGACGGATTAACACAGGCCGATGAAGTCATACAGGCACCATCTGTTACAAATACGTTTGTCGCATCCCAAACCTGGTTGTGTTTATTTAAAACAGAGGTTTTAGGATCACGGCCCATACGAGCAGATCCCATCTCATGTATACCCATACCTAAAGCATAAGGATCACTTCTTGGCTTAACCTGCTTAACCCCTGCCACCTCAAGCATTTCAACTGCATCACTAATCATATCCTTACGCATCAACAATTCATTATCACTGAGTTGACAGTCGAAATCTAATACAGGAAGTCCCCACTTATCACGTTTGGTTTTACTTAACGTAACTTTATTGGAGTGGCGCGGAAGCACTTCACCAAATCCATTCATTCCAATCTCCCAACTACCTGGTTCCTTTAAAGATTCTTTGAGTTCTAAGCCTACACCTAATTCAGCAACATCTCTTTGCCACCCAGCTCGTGAAGCAGATCCCTGATAGCCGAATCCACGCAGATAAGGACGTTTATCTCCATTTAAATTTCTATAACGAGGGATATAAAATCCATTAGCCCTACGACCAAACATATATAAATCTTTGTACCCCTCAACCTGTCCAGCGGCTCCTACACGGTAGTGGTGATCCATCAGATTATGCCCAAGTTCTCCACTACTACTACCTAATCCTTCTGGCCAAATATCCGTAGCCGAGCGCATGAGGATCCATGCAGAATTCATTGCTGATGCACACAAAAAGACCAACTTAGAATTATATACCGTTGTTTGTTTTGTTTCAGCATCCAGTACCTCAACACCGGTCGCCTTTTTAGTATCACGGTCGTAGACAACTTGAGTAACAATAGAGAGCGGTCTGAGTGTTAAATTACCCGTCTTAACCGCAGCTGGGAGTGTTGCAGACTGGGTGCTAAAATAAGCTCCAAAAGGACATCCTAAATCACATTTATTTCTATACTGACAATTTGGTCTCCCATTATGAGACGTTGTAAGATTCGCTACTCGGCCAATAATCATCCTACGACTATCTGCGTAGTGAGACCGAATACGTGCAGCGACATCTTTTTCCACACAATTTAATTCCATAGGTGGTAAAAAATTACCATCTGGCAATTGGGATAACCCTTCTTTTGAACCACTAATACCTGCAAAACCTTCTACATAATCGTACCAAGGTGCTATATCCTCATAGCGAATCGGCCAATCTACTGCGATCGAATCTTTTAAATTAGCTTCAAAATCTGCCGGACTCCACCGGTAACTTTGTCTTCCCCACATAAGCGATCTTCCGCCTACATGATAACCTCTTACCCAGTCATAGGGTTTAGTCTGTACATAGGGAGACTCAGACTCTTTTACCCAATAGGAAGAAGCCGCCTCACGAATAAATTTACTCTGGGTAGCAGCCACCTGCTCTTCTCTCACCTGATTAGTTAACTTTCCACGATGCGGCAGTTGCCATGGTGCTTTTAAGGCATCGGTATAACCGGTGATATGTTCAATATTTTCACCACGGTCTAACAAAAGCACCTTGAGTCCTTTTTCCGTAAGTTCCTTAGCGGCCCAGCCACCACTAATTCCGGACCCAACAACAATTGCATCAAAATACTGATTTGGCATAAAATGAGGTAATCTAGAAAGCGTGTTAAACTTAACACGAATTCGCCGCCGTGTGGCAAGATGCAACAATGAGCACTAGAAGACTCGCAAGTGTTTTTAAAACATACTAGTACTCGTGAACATGAATAATAAAACCGGTTCTTGGCTTATAGCACTAGGATTTTGCTTAATTACTGCTTTACCTTATTCACACGCTCAAAGCGACGAAGCTTATTTAAAACAGGCACGTGAACTACATTCACGTATTGTCACACTAGACTCTCACTTAGATGCACCAAGCAATCTAATGAAAGCAGGTTGGGATATAGGACAAAGACATAATTACAGTGATGACTTAAGCCAGCTAGACTTCCCTCGTATGCGCGAAGGTGGACTGAGCGGAGGTTTTTTTGCTGTTTTTACACCCCAAGGACCACGTAATCCGGAAGGTTATGCTCAAAGTAGAAACTATGCCATTCAAGTAGCCGTTGCTATTCGCACGATGGTGGCATCTCACAACTCTGAGTGTGCTCTAGCCTTAACATCTGAGGATGCCGAAAAGATTGCTGCTTCTGGAAAAAGAATCGTCTACATGAGTATCGAAAACGGTTACTCCTTAGGCAAAGATCTTACCCTCGTTAAAACATTCTATGATCTAGGTGTACGTATCTTAGGCCCTGTTCACTTCCTAAATAACGACTTGGGAGATTCTGCGAGTGATATCAAAGGAGCTGAGTGGCACGGCTTAAGCCCTGAAGGAAAACAACTCATCGCAGAATGTAATCGTCTAGGCATTGTTCTAGATGCTTCACACGCATCCGATGACGTTTTCCATCAGATGCTCGAACTTTCAAAAACGCCGATCATCTTAACTCACACGTCATCGCGTGCTGTTTACAACCATCCTCGCAATATCACCGATCAGATGATGAAAGAACTAGCTGATCACGGTGGCGTGATACAGGTAAATAGTTACGGAACGTACTTAGCATCCTTGCCTCAATCTCCAGAGCGCAACAAAGCTCTTGCTCAACTATACTCTAAAATGAGCGGCCGCTTAGACATGAATCCTGTACAGCGCGCTCAACTTGCAAAACAAGTAGTAGAAATTGAAAAAAAATATCCTGCAGCAATGACTACGTTTGATGTCTTCGCTAAGCACCTTCTACATATTGTAAAAGTAGTGGGTATTGATCATGCAGGCATAGGTCTCGACTTAGATGGAGGTGGTGGCGTGATAGGCTTAGAGGATGCAACAAGCTATTATAAAATTAGCGCATTACTTTTAAAAGAGGGCTACTCCGAAGAAGATCTTAAGAAATTCTGGTCAGGTAACACACTCCGAGTCCTTAAGGCTGCTGAAGACTATGCGGCATCCCTTAAAAAAGAGACGGAAGCTAAACACGGATAGAAAGCCATATGACGGATAAAGTTCGTTGGGGAATTATTGGGTGTGGCGATGTAACTGAAATTAAAAGTGGCCCTGGGTTTCAAAAAGCGACCGGCTCTACCCTTGTTGCCGTCATGCGTAGGACTGCTCATTTAGCTAAAGACTACGCAAAGCGACATAATATCCCTACATGGTACAGCGATGCACAATCGCTTATACACGACCCTCAGGTAGACGCAGTCTATATTGCAACTCCGCCTGGTTCCCATGCGCAATTAGCACGGGATGTAGCACGCGCAGGAAAACCCTGCTATGTAGAAAAACCTATGGCTCGAAACAGCAAAGAATGCGAAGCCATGATTCATGCATTTAGAGAAGCGAATCAAAAATTATGGGTGGCCTATTACAGAAGGGCCATGCCACGATTTCTAAAAGTTAAAGAACTCATAGATAACAAAACCATTGGAGAGATTACCTCCATCGAATTTAAGTTTTCTAGCACAACGCCGCAAAATGCGGATGCAAGCAAGAATGCCTGGCGAGTATCTCCTGCACAATCCGGAGGAGGATTGATTCTCGATGTAGGCTCCCATGTACTAGACATTCTCGATTATTACTTCGGAAAACTTACGTTTATTTCAGGAAAAGCGAAACGCCAAAACCCAAATTCTTTGGTGGAAGATTTTGTGGAGATACACTTTCTTACCGAGAATAAAATTCCAGGAGTAACTTCGTGGGACTTTTTTTCGTCTCACAAAGAAGATGTACTAAAACTAACCGGAACAAGCGGAGAAATTCGTTTTAATTTCGGTTCAGATGATCCTATTTCGGTACAAACCAGCCAAGGCATAGAGTTAATTTCGATTCCTAATCCAGCCCATGTTGCTCAACCACTTATTCAACTTATAACCAATGAACTCTTAGGCCTAGGAACCTGCCCTAGTACGGCTACATCGGCACTTCGTACACAATACATCATAGACCAAGCTCTCAGTACTTATTACGGCAACAGAGATTTAAATTTTTGGGAAAATTCTACTACTTGGCCCGGTCTTAAATAATTATTCATTTCAACTCATTTTACCCGCATGAGCCGCTTACCTCGCTTTATTTTATCACTGATTTTTTTAAATCTACTTATTTTACACACACAAGCAGCTGCCTCGTTAAGCGAGGCGGAAAAGTCCTTCGCTGAAATGAAAGTATATTCAGCGGATGGCAAACCATGGCGAGACGCCCAAGAAGATTGGGATGGAGCAAAAAAACGCATCGCAACGGATGATCACTGGAAGCGTTGGCTGGAACATGAGCAAGCAGCTGTTGATAAGTGGATATCGAAACAATCAGACCGTGTGAGCTGGGTCTGCGGATGGCATCATGATTTCGTAAGCCCTAAGGATGCAGCTTATCTAACATGGACAACAGAGATTCCAGGAGAAGATGTTTCATTCTTTCACAGTCCATCCGATCCTCATGTAGAAATAACTCCTAAACTGATGGCGGCTTGGGTTTATGATTTTAGATATACCCATGCACAGATGATGTACCGGTCGGCTCGTCTTTATAAACTGACTGGAAATAAAAGATATGCTGAGTGGTCTGCTGCCCAACTAGACTTTTACTCAAAACATTATTACGAGTGGCAAACCCATAAAAAAGAATCAGGTGCCAGACTTTACTGGCAAACACTCGATGAAGCCACATCTGGATTCCAATATATAAATACTGTCAGACTTATTGAAGAAACGGTAGATCCAGCTAGAAAACAATATTGGTGGGATCATTTTTTTAAGCCCGAAGCTGATTTGCTAAATAGTGAATTTTTAAAAATTCATAATATTGCAAACTGGCACCGCTGCTGCGTGGCAGCTTTTGCTCTCGTGTATCATGATGATAAATTGTGGCATAAAGCAATCGACGGCCAATTTGGTCTACGCGAACAAATTGCGAAAGGCATTACCGACGACTACCTATGGTATGAACAGTCATTTCATTATAATGAATACGTAGTAGAAGCACTCAGGAACCTATTTGAAATCGCTGGCCTCTATCACCGCACAGACGAAATTGCATTAGAAATAGCTAAAGGTGAAAATCTAATGCTATCGCCTATTTACTTACGGTTTCCTAACAATACAGTTCCAAATCCAGCAGATGGAACAGGTGTAGAAACAGCACCCCATCATTCTTTTCTAGCATCAACCTACCGCGTATTTCCAACTACGCTTGGATTAGATACTGCAAAAGAAGAATATAATTGGAATACGCTCATAGATCCTCCCCAAGAATCTTCTAAGCCTAGTATTATTCCAGCTGTTACAAGTCGCAACATGGCTGCCTCCAACATGGCTATGATTCGAAAAGGTCCATGGCAGATCTTCCTTCATTATGGACAATTAACTCAGTCGCATTCTCAAGCCGAAGCTCTCAATTACTCCGTTTTTTACGGAAACGACGATATTACCCACGATCCTGGCACCACAGGCTATGGATCACTTTATCACAAAGAATATTTCACCCTTGGACTTAATCATAATGTACCACTCATAGACGGAAATGGTGAGGTCCCACCTCAAAAAGGTCATCTACTTAAATATTCAGCCGAAGAAGGTACGATGATTGCAATGCAGCCCAAGTATAGATCAAACGCTATAGCAGGTAGAACATTAGCTATTACAGGTGGTAGTTTAGTCGATGTAGCACAAATTAAAAGCCGAGACGGAACACCGCACGCGCTAGGACTAGCTTTTCACATAGAGGGGAAAGCTGATTTACCAAGTCAGTTCACTCCTGTAACTAACTTTACAGAAAATAAACCCGTGTCCTTTAAATATTGGAAATCGGTAAAAGCAACTGAGTGCAAAGATGAGATTAGTATTATGACGCAATGCGGAGAAACACGGATGAAAGTAACTTTTAGAGTTAAGGGTCCATTCAAAATTTGGCATGCAGTAACACCAGATACTCCTCCTAAACTAAGAGAAGGATTTTATTTAGAGACATACTCGAATGAGGCTACATTCATGACCATCTTAACTCCAGTAGTTGAGCATTCGTAAAACGACCCTTTACGAAGTAAAAATGGCTGCTTTAAAACGGATAATTGTAGGCTGATTTTGTTCACTCAATTGGCTTGAAGAATTAAGCGATTAGGTCTCGGATACTAACGTCTTAGCTAACCTTGGTTGCCATCTAAGAATGGTAACTTTTGCACCCCCTTAGCGTCATTAGTTTCATACCTCATCCTACCTATGTCATTACTTAGTCGTCGCCAATTTGTTCAGACTAGCTCCTTGGCAGCTATAGCAGCTACATGCCCTACGCTTAATGCAGCTGAGCCTGGACGCTATGCTAACCTTATTTCACCAGATAAAAAACTGCGAATTGCCTGTATTGGCGGTGGCGGTAAAGCTATCAGCGACATACTCGCGTGCCAAAGTGAAGAAATCGTAGCTATCTGCGATGTAGACTTTGAAAATGCTTTAGAAAGTTTTGGCCGTTTTCCAAATGCTCTTCGTTACCGTGACTACCGCCAAATGCTGAACGAGCTCAAAGATAAAATTGATGCCGTTATAGTAACAACACCAGATCACACACACTTTCCTGCTGCTTTAATGGCCGCAGAAATGGGAAAACACATCTACGTTCAAAAACCTTTATGTCATACCATTAAGGAAGTCAGAATGTTAAAGGATGCTGTAATCAAATCTAAAGTAGTAAGCCAAATGGGCAACCAAGGACATTGCAACGAAGGTACTCGACTACTTAAAGAATGGATCGAAGCAGGCGCTATTGGAGAGGTAAGAGAAATTCATAGTTGGTCAAACCGACCAATATGGCCTCAAGGCATGCCTCCAGCACCTGAAGAACAAGCCCCTGATACAATAGATTGGAATCTGTGGCTAGCTGTTGCTCCAGAACGTGGATACAGCTCAAAAATTGCTCCCTTCAACTGGAGAGGATATTGGAACTATGGATGCGGCGCTTTAGGTGATATGGCTTGTCACCAAATGGATGCACCTTTCTGGGCACTTAACTTAAGAGGACCTTGCCGTGTTACTGCTGAATCAGAAGGTGGTACTGATATAGTCGCTCCTTCTTGGTCAAAAATAGTTTATGAATTCCCACAACGTGGCAATTTACCTCCATTAAAGTATTACTGGTATGATGGTGGAAAACTCCCTCCTGTACCGCCAGAATTAGGTGCTGGTGGAAAACTCCCTAAAGGCGGTACGTATTACCGCGGGGATAAAGGCGTTATTATGTCACCTGGCGACTACTGTGAAACAGTTCGCCTTGTTCCAGAGTCAGCAATGACTGCGTTTAAGCGTCCAGCTAAGACGATACCTCGTATACCAAAGAGTAATTCACACATGGACTGGGTCAATGGCTGCAAAGGCGGAACTGCTCCATGTTCCAATATCGTTGACCACTCTGGTGACTTAACTGAATTAGTGCTATTAGGAAACGTTGCTATTCGTACAGGTAAACCGATCGATTGGGATCCTGTTCAATGTCGAATTACAAATGTACCTGAAGCAAACCGCTTCTTAGATAAAACATACCGCGTGTACTAAAGAATAACCTGTAAACTACTAAAAAAATGAAATTTTCAACATTCTTTACTGCTGCATTACTCTTAACTACATCCGTTGTGGGTTATAGCCAGGATTCATCTTCTGCTAAATTTACATCAGATGTTCACCAAGATATCGGACCAGGCCATGGCGCTGGTGCAAAAAAATGGGACTCTCCTAAGCCTTTATTTGCGGATGATCTTTCAAATGCCACATTCAAACCAGGTACCTGGTCGTGGATAAATGGAGTACTCACCTCTGTAGACAAAAATGGTAGTGATATTTGGACAAAAGATACCTACGGGGACTTTGTTTTAAATCTCGATTTTCGCTGCCACGAAAAAACGAATAGCGGCGTATACCTAAGAAGTTCTGACATCGTTAACTGGCTACACAACACGATTGAAGTGCAAATACTTCAAGGTGACGAAAAGAACGACAAACATATCGTCGGAGCAATCTATGATTGCTTAGCACCAAATCACCAAATCGAGATCGAGCCAGGTACTTGGCATCACTATCTGATCATAGCTAAAGGTAAAACAATCAAGGTATCTCTAGACGGAGAAGAATTGATTAATATGAATTTAAACAAATGGACCACGGCTCATAAAAATCCGGACGGAACAAAGAATAAATTCAACAAAGCCTATAAAGACATGGAACTTAAAGGCCACATTGGTCTTCAATTCCACACTAACATGATTGAGTTTAAAAATATCTTAATTGATAAAATTTGATACTTTAAAATTTAATCTGCAAAATCCGACTACCATGATTTTATTTTCAAGGAGTCGGATTTTTTTATGCCTCGTTGTGGCACTTACTTCATGTTTAGTAGCTAAAGCCAGTTCATATGAAGAGAGTGAACTTAAGTGGAGACAGGAAAGATCTAAACGTTTATCAGCACCGAGTGGATGGCTGTCTCTTATAGGCTTAGACTGGCTAAGCCTCGGTAGAAACACCATAGGATCGAGTAGCGACAACTCAGTTCAACTTAATGCAGGACCGGCACACTTTGGTTGCATAACGCTTACAGAAAACAAAACGATTATATTTGAACCGTCAAAAACCGACAAAATAACCGTCGGAGGCAAGCTAAGTACTACACCTGTCACTATTCAGCCTGATGACGAAAACCCCACCATTATACAGAGCGGGAGTGTTAGTTTTTTCGTTATTATTCGTGGTGATAAAATTGGCCTTCGCGTCAAAGATACCGAATCCGAAAGAAGAAAACATTTTGTAGGTTTAGATTACTATCCTATCAATCCCGCATGGCGCATAGAGGCAACTTGGATAGACTATAAGCCACCCCATTCTATTAATATCACAAACGTACTCGGCCAGACCTCTCCAGAGCCAGTTCCTGGTAAAGCCGTTTTTAAATACGAAGGGAAAACATACGAACTTACACCTATAGACGAGGGTAAGGATGAGCCTCTCTTTTTTATTATTCGAGATAAGACAAGCGGCATTGAAACCTATGGAGCATCTCGTTTTCTATATGCCGACAGACCTAAGAATGGGGTTGTAATACTTGACTTTAATCGTGCTCAAAACCCTCCCTGCGCATTTACTCCTTACGCAACTTGCCCTCTACCTCCTAAAGAAAATATAATGCCTTTCGCTATAACAGCTGGTGAAAAATCCTATAAAGGCGAATCACATTAATTTCATTTAATTTAATCATGACCACATCATCTACCCCTAGCTTAAGTCGCAAAGAATTTATAGCATCGTCTGCAGCCGTTCTAGCAGCTGCTTCCTTACCCAACCTCCTTAAGGCTCAAACCAATGGAAAAGTCGTTATTGGATTTGTAGGCCTTGCCCATATCCACACACCTAATTACACGAAAATATTAAAAAATCACCCAGACGTCATCATCAAGTCTGTTTACGATTACAACAAAGAGCGCTCTAAGAAATATTCAGAATTATTAGGTGCTAAATCTGTCGATTCAGATGATGCGATTTGGTCTGATCCTCAAATCACAGCTGTAGTAATACTATCTGAAACCAATCTGCATCACACCCTTGTATCAAAAGGCGCACAAGCTGGTAAGCATATGTTTGTAGAAAAGCCGCTTGGTATAAATACACGTGAAAGCCTTGAAATGGCAGCAGCCATTAATAAAGCAGGCGTACTCTTCACAACTGGTTATTTTAACCGCGTAGATCCAAAGCATATTTTTATTAAAAATGAAGTCGCTAAAGGAAACTTTGGCACCATCACTCGAGTACGTGCTTCAAACTGCCACGCAGGTTCCCTTAATCACTGGTTTGATAAAGATTATCGCTGGATGGCAGATCCTTCCATAGCTGGTGTTGGTGCCTTTGGTGATCTAGGCACACACAAACTAGATATCTTAATGTGGATTTTTGGAGAAATTGAAATGGTTAGTGCTGCTATTAAACCAATCGTTCACAATTACGGAGATTGTGATGAATCCGGAGAAGCATTAATTAAATTCAAAAATGGCATCACTGGAACCCTAGCCGCTGGTTGGGTCGATGTAGACGATCCTGTTGGTTTCTTGGTGAGCGGAACAGAAGCACATGCCGTCGTATTTAACGGTAACCTTTATTACAAAAATAAAAAATTAGGCCTAGATGGCAAAAAGCCTATAACTGAATTCCCAAAAACTCCGTTAGCACCAATTAATCAATTTATTGCAGCAGTACTTGGCTCTAAAGATCAGCCACTGGTTAAACCATCTGAAGCAGCCGCACGTGTGTCTGCCATGGAAGCAATGTATACTGCTTCACAGGCCAACAGCTGGGTGAATGTCGTTTAAGAAACTAACCAGCAGATTTGATATCAACTTTCATTCTGCTTAGCCGTTCCAAAAGCATAGTGCGTCTTTTAATAGGCCACCAGTCATAGAGATAGATTTGCATGGGTCGCCACATCGCGACCCATCCAATAATAGTTAGACTCTCTACCAAAACTCCGGCGATCTGACTATTTACAAGTCGGTATCCAATAAACTGACTTATAAAAATACATAGTGCTAGAAAACTAACTCCTATCATTAAAGTTATTCTTCCTGTTTTAAAAAGATGCCTAAGTTCAAGTCGGCTCATCGTTGCTCGATAGGCAAAATAATGCCTTACTGAATCTTGAACCGCATCAGGACTCCATGGAGCTATCAGGGGATTATCTATATGAAGTCGTAAATGAAGTTGGCCCTTCGTGTCTAATTCACGTGCCCAACTTTCAATAAATTCCTCTGCATCATGATCTAGATCTTTTGAATCAAACGGAGAGGGATCAAGTGAGTTAAATAACTGCGTAACGTCTTTAAGTTTAAGTTCAATACTATGACTGCCTGCTCGTGGATCAAACCGTGGAACTTGAGTCTCCATGTTTAAAATCTATAGTAATTACTCATTTATACAAGCTTGGCCCTAACTACAATTGATTGACGCTTAGTTCATTTATAAATGCAGTATTCTACACCGTGTCTGAAAATAAAAACCAATCCCCAACGCTAGGTATAATTACCGCTTTATGCGCCTATGTTATCTGGGGACTATTTCCGCTCTTTTGGAAACATCTTCATTCCGTAGACGCACTTGAACTAATTGCTCACCGCATTGTTTGGTCGTTTGTATTTGTTACTCCTATTGTAGCTGTTTTTCACGGATTCAAAGAATTCAAGTCTGTATACACGAATTTTAGAGCTGTTATAATTAATTTACTTACCGGCCTAATGCTTTCTTCCAATTGGCTGATTTATGTTTGGGCTGTAAATGCCGGACACATTGTTGAATCAAGTCTTGGCTATTTCATTGTTCCATTACTTAACGCAACTGTTGGATATTTAATCCTGAAAGAACACTTGAGGGTTAATCAGTGGATCGCTATCGGAATAGCCGCTATAGGGGTATTCGTTCTTGTATTCGAGTACGGCCACTTACCATGGGTAGCTCTTGGCCTTGCACTCACCTGGGGCATGTATGGACTTCTTCGAAAAAAATCTACCCTCAGCCCACTTCCAGGACTAGCCATAGAAACTTCACTCCTAGCTCCCTTCGCAATTATATTTTTAATATGGAAAAGCCATCAAGGCCTAGGTGCACTTGGTCACTCTGACTTAACAACCCATATACTCGTATTCTGTACAGGAATAGTTACGTCTATTCCCCTGGTTTTATTCGCAAACGCTGCGAAGCACTTAAAACTATCTACGCTAGGATTACTTCAATACCTTACCCCAACATCAAATCTATTGTTGGGTGTTTTCTTGTATAACGAGAATTTCTCTAGAGAAAAACTGATGTCTTTTTCTCTGATCTGGATTGCGCTTACGCTCTACTCGCTTGATTCGATTCTAGTTAATCGAAATCAAACTAAAGCGTAAGCACTAGAGAAGCTTTTAGTCGAAAAGCTTTTTTGCTAAGTACGTCATTTCCAGGGACACACGCTTAGCAGCTTCTTCTAGATTAGCAGATGCAGCGTGACCGCCGTCTGTATTTTCATAGTAGTAAAATGGTAGCCCCATAGATTCCATCTTAGCAGCCATTTTTCTAGCATGCGCAGGGCTTACGCGATCATCTTTGGTAGAAGTAACAAAAAGCGGCTCAGGATACTGTTTGTCTTTACTTAAATTATGATAAGGTGAAATTCCGCGCAAAAACTTTGCTTCCGCAGGTATTTTCGGACTGCCGTACTCCGCAACCCACGAAGCACCTGCGCCTATCTGATCAAAACGAAGCATATCCAGTAGCGGCACTTGAATTACAACCGCATGCCACAGTTCAGGGTGCTGAGTAAACTGAACGCCCATAAGTAATCCACCATTAGAACCACCCTCGATACCAAGCCTGCGAGGTGAGGTTATTTTCTTAGCGATAAGATCTTTAGCTACAGCGACGAAATCATCATAGATTAATTGTCTATGTGTTTTAAGACCTGCCTCGTGCCACGCAGGGCCAAACTCGCCACCACCACGAATATTTGCGAGTACATAAACACCGCCCTTCTCAAGCCACAATTTACCCAACGTGCCTGAGTACTGAGGAGTCATAGAAACCTGAAAACCACCGTAAGCATACAGCAGTGTTGGCCGATTACCGTCATAAGGCATGTCTTTAGGATGCACGATAAAGTATGGAATTTTTGTTCCATCAGATGAAGCTGCCTCGAACTGTTCTACCACAAGATTAGAGGAATCAAATCGCGAGGGTGATTTTTTAATCACCTCTACTTGAGCTGTATTTAAATCTGCGAGCCATAAAGTTGAAGGCGTTAAATAATTAGTTACCGAGAAAAGAGCTCTATTCGAATCATCGCTTGCGCTTACTAATTCAATACTTGAATTTTCAGGTAATTTAAGCGCTTGCTTACTCCATTCACCAGTTGAATTCAGGCTGAAAACAAACGCTTTTCCTTTTACATTTTCATAGGCATTAACAACCACACTGGATTGCGATACACTTACAGTACTAATTGTTTCGCGCGATCCTGGTACGTAAAGCTGCGTCAAGGCAGGCTCAGGATTAGCTATAAAAGACTCAAAATCGACAGAAAGTAACGACCCTTGCTTATAGGTAGCACCTTGAGAAAAAGGAGTCCAATCTTGTAAAATTGTTATGAGCAGTTGACCGCCCAATAATCCATCGAGTGAAACTTTCTTTGGTAAATTCAGTCGCTTAACACCGGTAGGTAAATATACGGATGTTTCACTTTCGAAGAAGTTAATCGCTCTATGAAGAATTAAATATTCTTTCTTAGTGATATTATCACGCAACACATAAGGCGCATCCGACACATCTTTTTTATCGCCTCTAAAAATTTCTTTAGCCTCTGCAAGTGTCTGTCCACGTTTTAATATTTTTACAATATACGGATAGCCAGATTCAGTGAGTGTACCGGGTTCCCATTCACGACTTACTGCAAGCGTATCACGATCAATCCATGTTACGTCCTGTTTGCCTTCGGGAAGATAAAATCCTTTAGGTACAAACGTACACGAATTCATATTAAATTCCCTTACTTCAACAGCATCTTTACCTCCATTGGATAAACTGACGAGCGCAAGGCGCTGATCTGGCCATAAAGGATGTATACCTTTAAATACCCAATTAGCTTTTTCATGTTTAGATAAAGCATCAACATCAAGCATGTTTTCCCAAACAGGATTATTCGTTTTATAACTACTAAGTGATGTCATTCTTAACAATCCACGCACATGCGCACGATCCTGCCAAAAATTAGTTACTATCTCGTCCTTGAAAAACGATGGCACAGGAACACGATCATTAGCTGTCACCACAGCCAGCGCATCCTTATATAAACCAGCGTACCTAGAATCATTCTGTAGAATATTTAAAGACCGCGTATTTTGTCCCTTAACCCATTCAAGTGCTCTGGGTGAATTAAACTCTTCAAGCCATTGATAGGGGTCTGCAGGCACTTCAGTTGCATGTGTCATAAATGATAATCCTATAAATAAGACTGCAGCAGCAGTGCCAGCTAAGGTTTTGTTTCGTTTGTATAAAGGTATCATAGGTAAATTAAAATTAGTTAGATTCTTTTTCGGATGCTAGGTAACGACAAATAAAGATTAAAACGATCAGGTATAATACAATACATCCTGTCCACATCACAGGACTTAACGTTTTAGAAAAAAAAGCTTTTGCTGCTAAAACTGGCAAAATCATAACAACCAGAGCAGGTACTGCCATTGGTTTAGCAAAATTTACCGTGTAACCTAATCCTGTGCGCTTAGGTACTATAATACGCGGATCCTCTTTAGAGAAATAGATGATGCGAAATTTCCAACTGGAAGGACTTTGCCAACTCAAGTAAGGGTTTTGATTTTTCACTAGGTGTAAAAATACACATAGCCTTTGTTAACAATACGATCAAGCGAGGACTACCCCTTCATTTGCTTTTTATGTTGGCTCTGCAATATATTGCCTTAGCTTAAAGGCTTACCCCTAAACTTAAATGAATCTCACCCGTCGTGAAGCACTACGCCTATTCACTGGAGCTGCAGCACTGAGTGCCGCTACACCTTTTTTAAAAGCCTCAGAAAACGAATCATTTAAACATTCCGCGTGTCGCTGGTGCTATCCTAAAATCAATTTAGAAGACCTTGTTATTGGAGCTAAAGCTATCGGGCTTGCATCTATAGAATTATTAGATCCTAGCGATTGGCCAATCGTACAAAAACATGGCCTAACATGTGCAATGTCCAACGGGGCAACTAAAATATCTGATGGATTTAATCGTGTTGAAAATCACGCTAAATATGTTCCCGGAATGATTGACCGGATTAAAGCTTGTTCAGAAGCAGGTATCCCAAGTGTTATTTGTTTCTCAGGTAACAGAAAAGGCATGCCAGATGAGCAAGGTCTTGAAAACTGTGTAATCGGGCTGAAACAAATAACGGCTGCCGCAGAAAAGTACAAAGTTACGGTCTGTATGGAGCTTCTGAATAGTAAAATTAACCACAAAGACTACATGTGTGACCGCACTCCTTGGGGAGTAGAATTGGTTAAACGCGTAGGCTCAGAGCGCTTCAAACTCCTCTATGACATTTATCATATGCAAATCATGGAAGGTGATGTAATTCATACGATAAAGACCTGCAATGAATACATAGGACATTATCATACAGGTGGCGTACCTGGCAGACACGAAATTGATAACACACAAGAACTTAACTATCCTGCGATCATGCGCGCTATCAAAGAAACAGGATATAAAGGATTTGTTGGACAAGAGTTCATTCCAGCAAAAGAGCCATTTAGTTCACTACGCCAAGCAGTAGAAACCTGCACAGTCTAACACTAATTCGCCAATTTGTGGCGAATACGTCCGAAAAACTTAATCGCATATATCTGCGTTCTTACGCGTATCGTTTGTTCGTAAAACTCTCCCTGAATCTTTAATTCAGGTACAGAAGTCACAACTTGACCGGATGTAGGATAAAGCGCAACCCATGCTAAGCCATGAGCCACCTCATCTGGCGTATAGGTTTCTTGAATGCGCTCGTAAATCAATCGCGCTATATTTCCTTCAAGCTGGTCTTCATTTACATCTGCTACCGCGGCAACACAGAGTAAATAACGTATTGCTTGCGCAGAATTACTTACATGGGCAGGAGCCCATTTATCTAAGTTTGCTTTAAGCAGATCCAATCGAGCGCTTGATTCAACGGGTAGTTCAGCATCTGCTGCGGCAACGGGAGTTACAGTACCATCGTCTGGAGGCAAATTATCATACGTAATAAGCTCCATTTGGGACTCTGTAATCGATTTAGCCTCATCGACAGGAACAGGTTGCAGAGGGTGCCAAGCATCTGTTTTAAGAGCAAAACTACCGACAGTAATCCAAGGAATTAACGCAATAATAACTGCAAGACGTGCCCGGTGAGTCGGCTTATCGTTTTGTCCCCAGCGAAAAAGTTTAGCTCCAACAATTAAGGCACAAAGCCCCATAACGACTAGGACAAGTATATTAAATTTAAAATGACCACCTTGCCCCTCAGCAGTGAATCCACTTTGCAATGCTTCACACGCATATTTACCTGGTAGAAATGCAGCTACTTTCTGTGCCCATGGGGGTAAAACAATTAAAGGAACTCCTACACCACCAATCATAATAAGTGGCATAAAGATACACTGACCGAGAGCTTGCACTGAAGGTACATCTTTAGCAAAGGCTGCTATAACTAAACCCATTCCCAAAAAAGCAAACGCTACGGCTAAATAGCCACTAATAAAATATAACGGATATTCTGGATATGGCGTGCCATAAAAATAATGTGCTAGTACAAGTTGAATCAAAGCAGCTGAAGCAATCAGTACAAACCGGGCCATTACCGTACTTAAAACCAAGGCCCCAAGACCATTTGGAAAAAGTTTATACCGCCTCCACCAGCCGCGCTCGCGTTCAGAAACAAGCGATGTAGGCATTCCAAAACAAGCACCTCCTAAAGCGCTAATCGTGATCAATTGACTCATTTGATGAATCAGTGGTGGATTTCCATTTCTAAATACCGCTCCAAAAGCTACTAAAAAAAAGATCGGTACGAGATAGCCATAGATTAACGGCTGCTTACTTTTGAAATTCAGCCTAAGGCTTAACTGAAAATGATAAATAAATCCTTTTATCATTGTTTTACTTTTTTGCAGTCATAACCAAGTCATTGAAAACATCATCCAGGGTTGGATTATTAATCTTAACATCAATTAACTCTATACCTAAATTGTCCAAATGATGGGCTAGATCGGTTAATGTCTTATTTACATTAGATGTCTCGATACTGCATACATTATCATCAGTTTGATGCATTGATACGGCGCAATTCAGCACTCCGTGCTGTATTGCTTGAAGCGGGCTAGAAGTATGTACAACAAGTCTAGAAAGTTTATTACTCTGCTTAATCAAAGCCTCAGGTGTATCAATAGCTAGTATACCACCATCTGCCATAAAGGCGATTCTATCGCAAAGCGTCCGCGCCTCTTCTAAATAATGAGTAGTAAATATGATTGTTACTCCCCGATTACGCTGTTCAACAATCAGCTGATGCAATTCCTTACGAGATTCAGGATCAAGACCAACTGTCGGTTCATCTAGAATCACAAGCTTAGGTTTATTAACAAAGGCTAAAGCTAAAGAAAGACGCTGCTTTTGACCACCCGACAAAGACGCAAAGTTTGCGTTCATTTTCTCCCGCAATTGAAATCGATCAATAATATCTAGCGCTGATTCACTTTGCTTATAAAAAGAAGCACATAGCTTAACAGCCTGAAGCGGAGTCATGACATCAGGCAATTGAGATGATTGAAGTTGAGCCCCAATATATTGCTTAGCATCTTCTGGTCTCAGAGCTAAGTCTACCCCGAACACGTTTATAGTTCCAGAATCATAAGATGTTAGTCCTAGAACAGATTCTAATGTAGATGTTTTACCAGCTCCGTTAGGCCCGATAAGTCCGAATATTTCTCCTTCCTTAACCTCAAAGGATACATCTTTGACAGCATGCACTTGTCCATAATCTTTTTTAAGATTTTGAACAAGTAGTGCAGATGCCATCATCTCATTAGCTAAACAGGCTTAGACTTAATGTCCAAGCCAGCTTTACTTAATTTTGCGTAAATTTATCCGATTTTGAAGCAGAACTATTTATTTTGCTTAAACTTGCACTAGCCGCATCTGTATAATTTTTAAAGATATCCATATGGGCAATAGTCCAAGTCCATCCATCACTTCTTGCTTCAGTAAGTGTAACGCGGAGGTATTTTGTGTTCGAGGGTTTAAAATGTGCCCAAGTTAAAACACCATTACCCTTTGTAGCAGAGACCACTTCTTTCCATTTTTTACCATCTAAGGATACATCAATTCGATAAGCTCTAGGGAAAGATCCAACGCCTTCGCCTGCATCTAATCTAAGTCCAGATACTAAACTAGTTTCCGGTAGCTCTACCTGAAACCAATATCCAGATACCTGAGGCACCTTAGAATTAAATGCTATATTTCCACGGCTATCAAAAGAGAGGGATCCCTTAACCGTTTCTTTTTCATTACCAATACTTACTTTCCACGATTCCGAATTCTTCAATTGCGATGGAAGTACAGCGTCTGTGAGTTCTTCACGTGTCCATGGCTCTTTCCTAGATACATAATGTGAGCGCCATTTTTTTACTTCTTCAGCTGTTACAATATCTCCCGGAGGTGGATTTTTTTTAGGAGCGGTATGAAAACCAAAAGAACCATCGTTTGGTATACTATTTCCTATCAAACTCGTTCTTACAAAAGAGACGACTGAAGCAATCCATTCATCACTATTTTCAGCCATAGCAATCATCTGACCAGGATAAGTCTTATTGCCATTAGGACCAGTAAGTCCATGTAACAATACTTGTACCATTTGCTCTGGAGGTCCCATCACAATGCGAGAATTAACTAATGATGGAGCTAGCGTCATTTCGCCCGTATCTCCCAAAGCAACACCTTTGCCATCAGCTCCGTGACACGCAAAACATAGACTATCATAAATAGCCTGTCCTTGTTTAAGAGTTTCGACTTGCGCTGTGTTAAAACGTTTAGCCTCAAATCGATTTGCAGGCTTTAAGAGTTCAGTGCCAATTTCTTTAATACCGAGTGATTTACTCGAGGCAATGATTGGCTTCGCTAAATTACTCCACTCTGACCATTTTAACTGACGCGCACTCATCATTGCTTGAAGTGCTACTGTAGGATCTGAATCTCTAAACAGTTCTAAAATACGTGGCTTAAATGTTAGATCGCCAGCTTGTGATATACTTTCAGCCACACGGATAGCGCTAGCCCTCATTTTTGGATCTGCATCTGCTAACAGACTTTGCACAAGAGATACATCAGCCATATGCAGACCTTCTAAAGTCCATATCGCATGTAAGCGTCCGTACAAATCACCTGAACTTAACGCTAAGGAACGCAGACGTGGTACAACTGACTTATCCTGTCTAAGAACGAGCAGTTTTTGAGCGTTATCTCTTATCCAACCATTAGGGTGCGATAATTGATTCACGAGTTCTGCAGGACTCATATCAAACAGATGAAGCGGCTTTGCTGGCTTCATGCCGTCATAAACCAGACGCCAGATGCGTCCATGACTAACATTTTTATCTAGTGAATGAGAGAGAACTACAGGGCGCAGGTAGGAATCTTTTCTTACCCAATTACCTTCTTGGATAATGCCGCGGTACATATCGACAATATACAAACATCCATCCGGCGCGTTCGTAATCTGAACAGGCCTAAAATAAGGGTCTGTAGAACGTAAAAATTCGCTATGCTCGTTTTGATACGGATTCGCTAAAGTAGTAATACCGTCCTTCACTTCTATGGTAGCACGTCTTACTAGTCTTCCTACCGGCTCACCAATAAAAATATTACCTCTAAGTTCACTAGGTAATCTATCACCACGGTACACCTCTTGGCCTGCTATCGCAGTTACGTGATTTAAGGTCTTATCCTCTTTTCTAAATCGCATCGTTCCACCTTGAACGTCTGCTAGACCAACAAGTGGCCATACTGTTTGAAAATCATCGTCCCACTGCTCTGGGCTATTCACCGCAGCATAAAGTATATGTGTTTGAAAATGTAAAAATATTTTTTCTCCACCTGCTGTAGAAAACCACAATTTACCTAAGTCATCTTGAGTAAGACCCCACTGACCACCGTTATTAGCAGTTGGTTCACGCAACATGGTTGCGCTAGGTCTCCAACGCAAACGATAGGAATTGTAAGTAGTATAAATCCAATTATCTAACGACCAGATTAAACCACTCGGTTGATGCTCTAAATTTCCTGTATATGGTCCACCTCTATAATATAGCTCACTAGAGTCTGAAACGCCTTGATCCTTAGAATCTTTGTAAAGCGTGAGATCATTCGTATTTGTAACACCCACTAAAGCACTACCCTTATCTAAGGGTAAAACAGTGCGTGGTAAAATCAAGTGATCAGCAAATACGGTATGCTTATCGTAAACCCCATCTTCTTTTGAACTTTCGTGTCTTGAAATACAACTGATGGGAGAAAATTCATTATTACCATCAACGTCTTGCATGTAACTACGCATTTCGACCACATACATGCGTCCATTGCCATCAAACGAAGCCCACACCGGCTCTTTGATTGTTGGCTCACTCATAACAAGCTCCATATGGTAGCCTGGAGGCAGCTGGAACGTCTTAAGTTCATCTTCAGGACTTAAGACAGGAGGAACCCATCCTGGGGGATGCTCTGGTACATGTGAGGCACTAACTTGCGTTTCAGCTCGGAGGGCTAACGTAAGTAATAAAAAAGCACTATAAGCAATACGACGATTCCACATAATAAAAAGTTTAGTTAAGACGCTATGAGTTTAGATAAGTTACCTATTAGATTTAAGACACTACAAATCACCTTATCCCTATTTGGTTACTTTTTTAACTTTAGCATCGAGATTAGTTTCTAAATCAATCGAAGAAAGATGAGACTCAATACCTTGTTCTGGTACAGGTACTTTTGCAATCCACACAATAGCATTAAGAACGAGCTTTCGTTTATCATCATTAGCCCAACCCTTATGATAGTGACCTCCGGTAAATCCAAATCCGCGAGCTCCATTTTGAGATTCACTCACCCACATCATATGTTGAGGAAGTCCGTTTTGGACTTGTTTTCTAACAGAGGGATTGCCCTCATGCAGTCCATCTTTTCGCTTCATGGTAGAGACTGGGGGCACAGCACTTAACAGTGGAGTCACTCCTTCCATATTATTTCTAAAACGCATATTGAAATACCATTCATCCAATTGACTAAAGGGATGAACGCCGCGCGTAACTTCATGAACCGGTAACTGAATATAATTAGCTTTCCATACAGGATTAACAGACCAATTCACTTCGAATGCTCCTCCAATCCAACTTAACATTTCAGACTGACCAAGTTCACGGGTTGGCTCTACAGCATAGTGAATAAAACCAAGCCCTACGCCCTGTTTATGTAATTTATCTAAGACTGAAAGTCTATGTCCCTGAAGCATAGGATGCGAAACACCTCCATCTGAATAAATAATTATGGCATCAGCATCACTTAATGCCTGATCGTTATCCGTTACGACTCCGTTAACCTCTATCTGCGGCCAGCCTTGATCATAAACACTAACATCTATTCCAGGAACCGAAGCCAGACATTTTTGAAAAAGCAGACATCCTGCTCTATGTTCATGCTCTCCTGGCCCATGACTTGGCTTACCCGCAATAAGTACAATATGCTTAGTTGATGCGTCTAAATAAGTATAACAACACACGCTAAAAATAACAAATACGCGTAGGAGCTTCATAAAATATAAGTGCTAACCTTGATCAGTATTCTTATCAAAGCGTACGCCTTAAAAAGCGCAGGCCATTCTTTGCTATGTTATCTCTACTTGGTTCAATCGTTCTCCAAATTGCCGCAGCTCGAGCTATAACTTTTACATCTGGAGTAAATGATTCGATCATGACGTGTCCTTTATAACCAATTTTATGTAACGCCCGAGCAATCGATTTCCAATTGGTGTGATCTCCTCCGGGAGTTCCACGATCGCAACCACACGCATGTAAATGTGCTAAATCTTTACCCGCTTTAAGAATAGCAGCTGCTAAATCTTTTTCTTCAATATTCATATGGAATGTATCCAAATGAAGCTTAAGAGCAGGAGACTTCACTTCCTTCATTAGCTTAATTGCTTGATCGGTCGTATTTAAAAAATCCGTTTCGAATCGATTAAGCGGTTCGATACAAATGATCTTACCTCTATCCTGAGCGTAACGCGCTAATTCTTTTAAGTTTTTTACAACTAATGCCCATTCTTTTTTCTGCTGCTTTTTTTCAACGAAACCAGCTTTGCCGACAACAGAATAGAGCGGACCCGTGACCATCGGAGACTCTAACTCTACCGCTTGATCTATTAGCGCCTTTAAATATCGCATCGCCGTTTTCTGCTCAAAAGCAGAACCCCTTAAGTCGCGTCCAGGTCCCGTAGCAGCACAAAGAGCTGCAATTTTTAATTTAGCTTTTTTAGCAGCCTGTAAAACTTTAGCCGCATCAAGATGAGCTGGATCTTCAACGGCTATTTCAACGGAATCAAATCCCCATTTTCTAAATTTTTTAAATAAAGCTGTATTTTTAGTCTTAAACGGTGACGCATACAGATAGGTATTTATACCAATATTCATTTTATAAAATTATTTAGGCACAACGAGCGATTGATTAAGCGAAGACACTTGCTCGACAGGAACTTTAACGATCTGACGATCATAGGTGATTAAACCATTAACCTCTGACTCGACATCGGTAATTTGTGTATAAATTGCTGCGTTCAAACCTTGTTTTATCAAAGTCGGAATTTGATTAATCAGAGCAGTGTAGTGCTCTAACAGATCAGGTTGATCCTTCATTAATCGATAGCCCCAATTTTTTTGTTCCTGCCATACATGGTCCTTAACTGGAAGACCAAGTCCACCAAACTCTCCGAGAATCGAAGCCCGTCCTGTCTGCGCAACCGGAGTACCTGGTCCTGGATATTGATGCTTATCCAGCAAATCCCCCATCCCAAAATCATTCCATCCACTGGGTCCATCAACAAGGCGGCTAGGATCTAATCGCTTAACCCAAGCAATGGTTTCATTCGTATCGTGCTGTCCCCACCCCTCATTAAACGGAACCCATGTAATAATAGATGGGAAAAAACTTAACTGACCAATCATCGCTGCGAGTTCTTTTCTGAATTGAGCTGATTCTAAAGAATCAAAAATGCCTTCACTGGACTCATCTCTTAGAATATGTCCTGTAGGAGTTGCTGTCTTAAAACCGCTTGGAAAATCCTGTAAAACAAGAAGACCTAAATGATCGCAGTAATAGTACCACCTAGCAGGTTCAACTTTTACATGCTTACGCACTACATTAAATCCAAGCTTACGCATCATTTCTATATCCCATTTCAAAGCAGCGTCAGTGGGTGCTGTATAAAGACCATCTGGCCACCATCCTTGATCGAGTGGCCCGATAAGGAATAGAGGATGATTATTTAAAAAGATACGATTGTAACCATCCGATGCTTTTCTTACTTCAATTTTTCGGAAAGCAAAATAGGAAGAGACTGTATCCTTAACTTCACCCGTAGATATAGTAGCTTTTATATCGTATAGAAAAGGATCCGTCGGAGACCACGTATGTACATTAGGAATAGTAAAAGTTAATTCGGCAGTACCTCTACCCTCGGATTTAAAATCCTGCGATGCCACAAGCTTACCATGTCCACTAATCTCAACATGGGTTACATTTGCAACTCCTGTAGGAGCTTGAACCGATAAAGAAACCTTAACCTTATTCGTATCGATATCTGCACTAGGATTTAATTCTGATACATTAATGGTCGGAACAACTTCCAACCATACAGTCTGCCATATACCTGTGACTGCTGTATAAGTAATACCACCAGGCTTCAAAACCTGCTTACCTCTAGGTTGCATACCCGTATCCACGGGATTCGACGCAGAAATAACAAGTTCTTGAAGTTGGTTTGGTTTAAGAGCACTCGTGATATCAATAGAGAACGCATCATACCCACCTTGGTGACGTCTAATGGCCATTCCATTTAAATAAATTTTAGATTCCCAGTCTATAGCACCAAAGTGAAGAATGATATGTTCTCCCTTTTTTACATGAGGCGTATCAAATGAACGCTTGTACCAAATCTGTTCTGTAGGTGTAACCGCCTTTTGAACACCAGACAATTTAGACTCTACTGCAAAAGGTACTAATATTTTTCCTTCATAGGCTTGTGGCAATGCCCCATCAGCTAAGGGTCTAATCGTATAATCCCAAGTTCCATTAAGATTAACCCAATCATTTCTTACAAACTGAGGTCTAGGATAATCATTAAGCGGTATTGCTGCTGGATCAAGTTGAGCTCCCCATGGAGTCAACATGGTAGCAAGAAATAATGGGATAATACTCATTTTTTAATTCTCTGAAAAAGTAACTTTGTAACAAAGCGCAGAGTGATTTGGTACGGTTGAAGGCTTGCTAATTATGAAAGCATCTGAGGTTTGCATGTATTGTACACGCTCACTGCTGCCTAATAAATTTACTGAAGCAATATGCCTGTCATTTAATTTTGAATTACCCCCTAAGGAACGAATCAGTACATCCTTCGCTGGGACTCCAAGAACAAACACGTATAACGCACCACCCTTAGTTGTGAAACGTATATCATCAGCCGTGTACTTTACTTTGCCTTCGTTGAAATTTCCGCTCTTCACGTTCTCCGCTAAAGCGGGACGTTCACCGAAAACTTTCCAAGGTCTACTGCCGTAAATACCCTCTCCGTTAATTGCAGTCCAAGCTCCGATTTCATCAAGTGTAGTCAACATATCCGGCTCTAAATCACCCTCTGGAGTTTGGACAATATTAATTAGCAGATTTCCGTTCTTACTCACGATATCGACTAACATATCAATGATATCCGTGGATGTTTTATATTTCTGACCTGTTCTATAAAACCAATCACCAATTGATGTATCTGTCTGCCATGGTTCAGATTTTACTGTGTCCATAACACCACGCTCTAAATCTTGAACCCATCTTCCTTCTGATACTTGTTTACAATTATAAACGGCTTCGAGTTTTCCTCCGTTCTTAGCGATGTCTTGATTATAATAGTGCGCTATCATACTGCGCCCTACATCACCAAAAGGAAGCCCACTATCTGAGTACAAAAGATCGGGATGATAGTTATCAATTAATTCTTTAACACTATTATACCACTCTTGATGCCACTCAGGATTTATACTCAACCAACCAGTATCATTTGGTGCAGCTTTAGTATGGTACAAATCCTGATACTGCGGATCGTTACCATCGTAAGGAACTCCCGCATAAGGACCCGTAGGATCTGATCCGTGGCTTACTTGAAACCACGTATAGCTTGCGCCTAAATGTTCAGACACACCAAAACGTAGTCCTTGTTTTTGTGCAGCTTGCTGCCATAGACCCACGACGTCTTTCTTAGGCCCCATATTTACCGCATTCCAATGATGAATTTTAGAATTCCATAAAAAGAAATTATCGTGATGGGTACCCATGCTAACAAAATACTTAGCGCCTGCTTTTTTATAGAGCTCCATTAATTTATCAGGATCCCAATTCTGCGCCTTCCACATCGGAATTATATCTTTATAACCTAATTTAGAAGGATGCCCATACCTCTCGAGGTGATCGATGTAATCCTTATCCGTTTCATGTTTGCCGGTCTTTTTATTAATTTCATCTGCAATATATAATTTTCTGGCATACCAATCACCATGCCTAGGCACGGCCTGAGGACCCCAGTGAGCCCAAATACCAAACTTTGCATCTCTAAACCAATCGGGATATTGGTAGTTTTTTAATGACTGATCCGTAGGTTGAAATGGTCCACTTGCTATCGGTAAACTTAAATCAGCGTCTGTTTTTGGTGTATTCGCATATACTGTTCCGCTAACAAGACCTAATAAAATACAACCTAACCGTACGCACATATTCATAGTAAGAAAAAATGAGTTTCTATAGGGGTAATTTGAATGCCTAGAATTTAGCATTAATGTTATATTCTAGGACGCTAGGGGTATAATAAAAGTAACAGGATTAAGGTATGATGCAACGTGCTTATTTCGACAGAAGGGAAATATATGAGCAGTCTTCAGGCAGAGACTTGCCAGCATTCATACTCAAGCTATAAATCAGTCTCATGCTCGTACATACTGTTTACTTCTGGCTTGATCCTAAACTAAGCGCTCAAGAACGCTCCGAATTCAAAAAAGACGTAGAAATTCTTGGTACACTTAAATCGATTGAAAAAGCTTATGTAGGAATTCCTGCACCAACAGTAAAGCGTCCAATTATTGACGATTCTTATTCAGTAGCACTCACCGTCATATTCAAAGACATGGCGGCTCATGATGTGTACCAAACAGATCCAGGCCACTTAGCTTTTATCGCTAAGTGGAAAGCAACGTGGACCAAAGTACAGATTTACGACGCGATCTAATTAACTTACAAACGAGTAATCGTAAGGTTTACGCATTTCTCGTTTTAGGTAAGTATTAGCGTGTTCTGCATGTTCGCCTATAAAGCGCTCTGTCTTTGCGTCCCAGTTTAGCTTAAGCCCTGTTCGCATAGATATCGCACCAAGATGACACATAGTTGCTGAGCGGTGACCTATTTCAACGTCACAGATCGGCAACTTACGGGATCTAACACAATCCATGAAGTTCCCCATGTGATTATTACTCTTGTAAAGACGCTCGGCATTTTCTGGCAAGGGGTCCGTTAAGAGATGCTTTTCGCTCGCGGTGATTTCATCTCTACTTACCCATATCCAACCCTTTGTTCCCTCGAAGCGAATTCCATTCGGTTGCCCGGCTTTATTAATATGACTTCCATAAATGGAATCATCTCGAGTGGTACGTATACGAAGACCTATCCCATTTGAATAGGTATAATTTACTTCATAGTCTGTAAACGTGGTATATCCACCGGGAATTGGTTGAGCAGAAACTTTAGACTCTACAACACTAGGAGCTAACAAACCTATAGCCCAATAGGCTATGTCGTTATGATGAGCACCCCAATCTGTCATAGTTCCGCCAGAGTAATCATACCAAAATCTAAATGTTCTATGGCAACGCTGAGGCATATAATCAGCCCAGGGTGCTTGCCCCTGCCAAAAATCCCAGTTCAGGCCTTCAGGCACAGGGACCGACTTAAATGGACCGTCACGTAGTCCAGCAGGAAGCCATACATTTGCATTGAGCAATTTACCAATTCTGCCGTTACGCACCAATTCACATGCTAATCTAAAACGAGCCGTACTTCTTTGTTGGGTACCTGTCTGCAAAATACGTTTATTTTCACGAACGGCTTTAATTACATGCCTTCCTTCATCGACAGTAAGCGTTAGAGGTTTTTCTCCGTAGATATCTTTACCTGCTTTTGCTGCAGCTATGTTAACAAGCGAATGCCAATGATCAGGAGTTGCATTCACAATAATATCGATATCAGAGCGCTCTAATAGACGCCTAAAATCAGAGTAAATCTTGGGATCACGCCCATCAGTAGCTAATTTCTTTGCCGCTTGTTCTGCGTGCGTCCTATCAACATCACATACAGCTACAATATCCCCATAATTACGTGCATTCAGCGCATCTCCTTGCCCTTGGCTTCCTGCTCCAACAAGCGCAATTAAAGGACGGTCATTAGGTCCAAGCTTCTTAGGAGTTTGTTGAGCTTCAAGCTCTTGTCGCTCAATGTACCAAAGAGGCAAACCAGTCATAGCAGCAAGTGAAGCGCAGCGTTTTATAAACTGGCCACGTGAAATATTAAACGAATGTATTTCTTTATTCATGGGGGTAAAAAGCAACTAACGAGGTAAAACAATAAGACGATTCATAATATGGATTGTTACATCAGATGATCAAATACTAACCGTACTAAATTTAACGAAATTACTCTGTTGCAGGGGTTGCTTGGTTTTTTAGTATTAGAAAATACCCTATACAGCTTAGCTAGTATACCCCATGCGAATCTATCAATTTTTCTTTGCGATTCTGTTTACTATAGCTGCGCACACACTTTGCGCTGATGAACAGCAAAGCGTGAGCTCTTTTAGTAAAGATATCGTACACCACGTAGGTTATCAGTACTTACTTTCACTGCCGAAAGATTACGCAGAAAGCCCAGATAAAAAATGGCCTCTTATTATCTACTTACATGGATCAGGTGAACGCGGATCTGACCCATGGAGACTCACACGTCATGGACCTCCTCGCCTCCTGCATCCAGGTGTAAGTAAATATGCAGATCCAATTAAGCCAGGCACTCCTCCAGAGCCTGCAGAGGTTATTGCAAGACGTGCGAAGTCAACGAAAGCGCTTTCAGAACAGTTTATCGTTATTTCGCCTCAGTGTCCTAGCCGTAAAACATGGGATGATGAAACGATTATAGCGCTTCTTGATCAAGCGATCCAAGACTACCACGTAGACACGGCGCGAATATATTTAACCGGAAACAGCATGGGAGGTTATGCTACATGGAGTGTAGGCCTAAAAAACCCTCACCGTTTTGCTGCTATCGTCCCAATCTGCGGCGGCAATCGTGATCGATTTATAGCAAGTAATGCTGCAGAGCATAAGACAGAATTATTAAATTTAGGCGTATGGGCTTTTCATGGCGAAAAGGATCCTACCGTTCCTGTTTCTGAGTCAAAAGATGCAATAGATCTGCTACATAAAGCTAAACTACTAGATATAAAATTAACGATATATCCTGAAGCAAAGCACGACTCATGGACACAAACTTACGACAATCCAGAATTATACGTGTGGCTTTTAAGCCATGTAAAAAAAGAAACCAAATAATTTATATAAGCATGAAAAACAAATTCGCTCTTCTCAACTTAATCCTAGGTTTCGTCACAGCGACTTCAATATATGCCGCAGACTCAAGTTCCTCATGGCAAACGGCACCTATCGTGCATACCTCTTTTTTTGATTGGGCTTCCTTAAAAGTAAAAACAACCCCTGTTGGCCAATCCCGATTCGTTGCAGATGCCCCAAGTCCAACACTTAACCGCCTAGAATGCCATATTACTACATTAAGACCGGGGTGCCAATCCCACCCTCCTCACCATCATCCACAAGAGGAAATGATCCTGATTAAAGAAGGAACTGTAGAATCATATATCAATGGCAAGAAACAAAGATTCGGAGCAGGTTCATTACTATTTTTAGCATCTCATGATTTACATAATGTAACAAATATAGGTGACACACCAACAACCTATTTTGTGATTAACTTTCACACAGCAGCTACTGCAACCGTACGAGAAGAAGCAGCTGAAAAATGGGCTCCAAAGTCCATGCTTCCTTCATCGGTGATCGATTGGAATAAACTCGAAACCAAACAAACCTCTACAGGTACCCGTACAAGTTTAGTAAATTCACAAACTCTAACTTATAAAAAATTAGAAGTTCATGCTACTACTCTAAATCCAGGAACTGAAGCATCTAAAGCTCATCGTCATCCTTGGTTACAATTATTCATAATAAAACAAGGCAAAGTAGAATTTACAGTTGATGGAGTAAAACATACTTCAGGCGCAAGCGACATGGTCTATGTAGAATCAAACGCACTCATGAGCTTGAAGAATGTAGGCAACGACGTTTGCTCATATACTGTTTTTTCTGTAACAACAGATTCTACACCTTCTGAAAAGAAAAGCTAAGCACCTGGGTCTTTAAATTAAAATGCTAGATATACCGATTGTTGATTCCCATGTGCACTTCTGGGACTTAGAGCGTCTAACCTATCCCTGGCTAAGTGAATTCCCATCAATCAATCAAAGTTTACTACCTAAAAACCTAAGTATTGAGAGTAAACCTTACGATATTAGTAAAATTGTTTTTGTTGAATGCGGGGGAGAAAAGACAGGACAATTTACTGAAACACAACTCATCACAAAACTAGCAGAACAAGATTCACGCATTAAAGCGATTATTGCCCACGCTCCTTTAGAAAACGGTTTGAAAGTAGAAGCAACGTTAACCGAATTTAAAAAGAACCCACTGATTCGAGGTATTCGTCGCTTAATACAGTCAGAGAAAGATTTAGCTTTTTGCTTAAGAACAGAATTTATATCAGGAGTAAAAATTCTTTCTCAATTTGGATACACCTTTGATTTATGCATATATCACAATCAACTTTCCTCTGTGATTAGTCTGGTTAGACAGTGTCCTGAAGTAAAATTTGTTTTAGATCACATTGGTAAACCTTCGATTAAAACCAACACACTTGATCCATGGCGGGAAAACCTCAAAGAGCTCTCTAAAGAGCATAATGTATATTGTAAATTATCCGGCTTAGCAACGGAAGCAGACTGGAAACAGTGGGACATTGATCAGCTAAGACCATACGTTGAACACACTATCGACTGCTTTGGCTATAATCGCCTGATGTTTGGAGGAGATTGGCCAGTAGCAAAACTAGCAATATCTTACCCTCAATGGGTTACAGTCCTTGATACACTCACTAAGCAAGCCACTCACGAGGAACGCTTAAACTTATTTAGTAACACAGCAGAATTATTTTACCGCATTTAATTACTTTTTCGTGACTCATAGCTACAAAGCTATATCTGATTAAGCCATGCGGTTTGATATTTGGATCACTTGCTTTATAGCTTCAGTCATACTTTCACTCTCTCCAGGAGCTGGAGCAATTTTTGCTATGACGAGCGGTCTTAACCACGGATTAAAGCGTGGACTCTATGGTATCGCAGGACTGCTACTTGGCATGTGGACAGTATTCATTGTAGCCGTAATAGGATTAGGCGCATTAACCAAATCATCGCTACTAGCTTTTAACTTACTTAAGTGGGGCGGCGTACTCTATTTAGCCTACCTAGGACTTGCTCGGTTTAGAAGCCATCAACATAAACTAGAACTTCTACGAGATGAAAAAAATCAATCCAGCGGCCTAAAACTTATCGCTCAAGGTTGGGCAGTAAATGCGGTTAACCCCAAGGGTTATATATTTATGGTAGCGGTTATTCCCCAGTTTGTTGAATACACCCGCCCGCTTTTAATTCAATACGGCATCATGATAGCCACTATGACATTTAACGACGCTATGATTATGGCTTTCTATGCAGGATTAGCTGCAAAAGTTACCCATTTTTTCTCTACAGATAAACAAATGGATATTATTAATAAAACGTTTGGAATACTCTTTATTCTAGCAGCCCTAGGGTTATCTGTTTTCAGCAAAAAACATTAATACAACGTTTAATGTTGTGAGATATAGTAAGCTAACGCATCACTGTACTACACAAACACGTAGTTAAGAGAAAAAACCGATCATGAAAATTAACTCAGCTATATTTAATATCAGTGCAGCTGATTTAAAAACATGTCCCAAAACAAATCTTTCCGAGTTTGCTTTCATTGGCAGATCTAACGTTGGAAAGTCATCTTTAATTAATTCTCTTTGCGATAAAAAAGACTTAGCAAGAGTTTCCACAGTTCCTGGCAAAACCCAATTAATCAATTTTTATACCATTAACTCTAAATGGAGTTTAGTTGATTTACCTGGTTTCGGTTACGCCTCAGTTGGGCATCACAAACGTGACGCCTTCAATCATTCAGTGAGTGAATATCTACGAAAGCGCACGAACCTTCGTTGTATATTTACTTTGATTGATTCACGACTAGAGCCTCAGCCTATAGATTTACAGTTTATTCAGTGGCTTGTCTCTGAATCACTACCTTACGCACTTATATTTACAAAAGTAGACAAACAGTCCATGACGCATACTGAAAATCTTATGAGAAAATACTCTCAGGTGCTTCAATTAGGAAATATCGAACTCCCGGAGATGTTTGCTACTTCTTCTAAATCCAACAAGGGTCGCTCAGAGCTACTCAAATTTATAAGCGACATACTTCAATCGGCTACTTAGCACTTTCTTGCATAAGGATGTTCAGATTGCCTCTAGCTTCTTCGTAAGTAGGATCAATTCTTAAGGCTACCTCATATTCAGATCTAGCTTCTGCTATTTTACCTAATTTCTTTAATATATTTGCATAGTTATTATGCACAAAAGGTGAAGAAGGCATAATTTCTATAGCTTTTTTAAATGCTTCTGCAGAATGGCTGTAGTCTTTCATTTGTGCATAAGTAATTCCCAAATTATTATAGGCATCTACATAACTTGGCTGCATAGCTATTGCCCGTTTATAAGCCAGAATTGCAGCATCAAATTTATTCATGTCCGCATAAGCATTTCCTAAATTATTTTCTACTTCAGGAAAAATAGGACGCTGTAATAGAGCTATATTATATTGTTTAATCGCATCAGTGAATTTACCCAGTGTCGAATAGCACATGCCTAATCTATTATGCGCATCAGCAAAGTATGGTTTTAATTCTAACGTCTTTAAAAACTCTTCCGATGCTTGCTCATGATAGCCGAGCGCTTGTAGGCCTAAGGCAAAATAATAATGCGGCTTATACTCTGTAGGATTTAGCTCTAAAGACTTTCTTATTGCAGCTACAAAGTCATTCTTTCGAGCTTGTGTGGCATAGAGTATGGCTAAATTCGAATACGCCTGAACATAATGGTCATTAAGCGCAATAGCGTGCTTAAATTCAATTTCTGCATTCAATAAATCATGTTTATCAAAATAAGCACTTCCTAAGCTATTATACGCAAAAGGATTATCGGGAACCGATTTTACTGTTTTCTCCCATAAGGCTATATTGCTTTCATAGTCTCTATTACGCTGAATAGTTAGATAGCAAAAAATAACAGCGAAGAATACAGTTAAACTTAAAATACTTATTTTAAGAATACGGACCTGAAAAAATTCCGGTTTTACCTTAACTGCTTTTAAGACTAAAAAGTATACACCTAGAACAAGGCACGCTAAAATAGCAGCAAGAGGTAGATACATTCTATGCTCTGCCATTGCCTGCCTATTTCCTGGTATGACCGAAGTGGGAGCCAATAAGAGAAAAAAATAAAATCCCAATAGACCCACCGCACTCCATTTTAGAAGATATCTTATGCTAAAAAATAATAATCCTATAACACCGAGCGCATAAGGTAGTACAGACCAAGGATGCCATATCCAAAACCGATCAATTGCATAATCAAATACCAATGGCGTTGGCCATACTGCCAACTGTAAATAGTGTATAAGTGCAGGAAATTGAGTCAGCCAGTACATCCAAGCAGGTAAGCCCGAGTCAAAGCCGACAGTTCCACCACGACCATGCGTTGCGTGAATAAGATATCCAAGAAGAATCCAAGAAGAGAAAATAGCGGCGTAGTACAAAAATTTATTTTTAAAAGCCGCTTTAAAACTTTCGGATATAAAAATTCTATCAATAAATAAGATGATAAGCGGCGCTGAAAACATATCTTCCTTTGTCGCCATACCGAGATAACAGGCCGTTAAAGAAACGACACCCCAAGTTCGACTGCCTTCGTTATAGCGAAGGTAGGCATAAATACTTAAAATATAAAATAACCCCATCAACGACTCTGCACGTTGTATAACATAAGTTACCGATTCCGTTTGTAACGGGTGTATTGTCCATAGTAGCGCTATACAAAAGGCCAGGAGACCAGATAACTTGAGTTTAGCTACTTCAAAAAGCTTGTTAAATACTCCAAATAATAAAAATCCTGCGAGTAAATGTATGATTAAATTTAAAATATGATAACCTGTCACATCTACTCCTCCTAACGCATAATTCAGAGCTAATGTGAGATTCAAGAACGGACGCCCCTCTACAGTAACACCACCAGAAGGCGGCACTAGGACAGAGCATAATGAGAAAATGTTTCGAATCGTGGGATTATCCACAATCGAATCTATATCATCAAAAATGAAAGGTCCTTTAAAACTCCCATAATATGCCAGTAATCCTGCTATCAAAATAAAGCTACATCCAAGTACTCCGTCCTTAAGCCTTAGGCTCTGATACCCTAACTTATCTGCTTCTTTATTGGTCCTAGACAATTGCATTCGTTCTACGAGGATTTAGTCTAAAACTAAAACCCGCTTGGCATACGAATGCAAACGCTATGACCTATTAATTGATATTAACCATGAGTAAGCCTAAATCCGACATATTAGCCACTCCTTGGTATATAAGGTTTAGCAACTCGCTAACTGCCAGCTTCCTATTTTTAGCCACGAGTATTTGGATTATTTATAGCAACACCCTTAATGTCCCTTTTCTTTTTGATGATGAGTCATCGATTTTAAAAAATACGTCATTAAGGCACTTAAGCTCTCTCTGGAATATTTTACATCCCAAGGATACGGCTGGCGTAGGAGGTCGCCCCCTCCTGAATCTCAGTTATGCAATTAACTATGCCTTAGGAGGCACAGATGTTATCGGCTATCACGTATTTAATATTATTATTCATATTTTAACGGCTTTCCTGCTTCTACTTATTCTTAGGATTTCCTTTAAAAAAATACTGAATAATCAAAGTTTTATTTATTATAGAAATCTTCTCGCTCTTATTGTTGTGACCCTATGGGCCTGGCACCCCCTACAAACAATCTGCGTTACCTACCTATCCCAAAGGGCAGAGTCTTTAATGGCGTTTTTTTATTGTTTAACGTTTTTATTATTTATTCAGGGCGCGTACAGTACAGGTAGACAAATACAATATAGTTACTACTTTTCATCGATTATTACCTGCTGCTTTGGCATTTTGACTAAAGAAGTCATGCTAACTGCACCGTTAGCAATACTCCTTTTTGATAGAACGTTTATTACTGGAAGTTTTTATCAGTCATTAAAAAAGCGTTCTTTTCTATATTTTGGATACGCCTTAAGCCTGCTGCCACTTATATCTCTCACTAAAGGAGCGCATTACCGAGGCGTTGGTTTCGATCAACATATCAAGCCTCTTTCTTACGCACTATCAGAGTCTAAAGTAATCATTAACTATATATTTCTCGTTCTGTGGCCCCATCCACTCATTTTTGATTACGGATGGTATAAACCAAGTTCACTTTATACACTGTGGCCTTATATCGCATCACTGACTATAATTATTCTTTTTACTCTATACGCACTCATACGCTGGCCTAAACTTAGTTTTTCAGGTCTTTGGTTTTTTATATTACTTTGCCCAACTTCGAGTATTATACCAATCGCAAGCCAGCCTATGGCAGAAAACAGGCTCTATCTACCCGTTGCAGCGATTTACATTTTACTCGTTATTTTACTTTTCAGTTATTTTGGAAAAAGAAGTTTAATCTTTTTTAGTGTCGTAGCTTTAACACTAGGATTTTGTGCTTTTTCACGTAATACCTCATACAAAAGCCCTCTTACGCTTTGGAGCGAAACAGTTAAAGAGAATCCCCTTAATGCAAGGGCACATGGAAATCTAGGCTTAGCATTGAGCAAGTCACTAGGACATGAAAAAGAAGCAATTGAAGAATACACTAAGGCTGTATCTTTAAAACCTGACTCTCCCGAGGCACATAACGACTTAGGCGAAGCACTGCTACATACTCAATCAACCTGGCAAAACGGTATCCATGAACTACAAACAGCTATCGAAATAAACCCATATTTTGCAGAGGCTCATTACAATCTAGGAACAGCTTTCTTGCAAAACTCTGACAAAATCAGCGCTGCAGTAAATGAGTTCAAAACTGCTACCGATATAAATCCAGAATTTTCAGAAGCCTATTACAATCTAGGAAACGCCCTTGAGCGATTAGCTAACTACAGGGAAGCCGTTGATGCCTATAAGAAAGCCATTTCCTTGAATTCAAACTTTGCACAAGCGCACGCAAATTTAGGTAACGTATATTACAACGCTTTTTCAGACTCAGCCCAAGCAATCAATGAGCTGTCGAAAGCTATAGAAATCAACCCTTCTTTTGCTGAAGCCCATTATAATTTGGGTAATATTTTATCAAAGTATGGCGATCAAAGACCGAAAGCGATTATGCATTTTGAATCGGCTTTAAAATACAATCCCAATTTCGCATTAGCACATAATAATCTAGCTAATCTTTTAATACAAATTCCAGGACAAGAAAACGATGCCATCAACCATTACCGTAGGGCTATCCTTCTTATGCCTCATCTAGCCGTAGCCCACTACAATCTCGGTATAGCTCTTTTTAAAACCGCCCAAAACAAAATCGAGGCACGTAGTGAAATAAGTCTAGCCCGAGAACTTGATCCAAGCCTTCCTCCGTTTTAATAATTCATAAAACAAGGCTTTTCATGTTGTGAATTTAAAGTCACACAAGCTACGATTAAACTATGCTACGAAAGTTTAATAAGATAGCAGCAGCTTTAATTATATGCGCTGGTTTAGCAGCCTATTCAGACAGTTTTAGCGGCCCTTTTGTTTTAGACGATACTACGTCAATTACAGCAAACCCGACGATTAGACACCTGTGGCCTCTCACAGATATTCTTTCAACTCCACGTATAAATGTAACCGTACAAAGCCGCCCAATTCTTAATTTAAGTTTAGCAATCAATCACGCACTTTCAGGGTATAATGTAACTAGCTACCACGTCTTTAATCTAATCATACATTTATTAGCCGCTCTTTGTGTTTTTGGAATTATTCGGAGGACACTTAATAATAAATCTAATCCAATATTCTTAGAAGTTGAATCATCTGTACTAGCGTTAGCAATCGCTCTTATTTGGGTTGTACATCCCCTTAATACGGAATCGGTAACCTACGTTATACAGAGAGCTGAATCCTTAACTGCTCTTTTTTTATTTTTTAGTCTATATTGTGCGCTTAGATACTTTGAAAATTCGGCAAATACTGGCCGCTGGGTAGTATGCGCAATAATTTCCAGTCTTCTAGGAATGGCTACAAAAGAAGTGATGGTTGTAGCACCTGTTCTAATTCTAATCTATGACCGTTGTTTTTTTAGCAGAACCTTTAAGAATGCTCTTAAACAGCATCTAAACCTATACATCGGGCTCTTCCTGAGCTGGATTATTCTTGTATTACTTGTAATTCAAAGCGGCGGCAACCGTGGAGGATCTATTGGTTTTGGCATCCAAGGCGCAACTTTCAATTATCTGGCCACTCAAGGGCAGGCAATTTTGCGTTACTTACTTTTATCCTTTTGGCCACACCCTTTAGTATTTGAATACGGGGCTTTTAAGATCAATGACGTACGTGAACTTACTCCATGGCTTTTTATTATCCCATTAATCTTCTTATGCTTTTGGACATTTTTTAAAAAACCCAAATTAGGATATTTAGGAGCATGGTTTTTTATTATCCTATCACCAACAAGTCTAGTTCCTGGCACCAGTCAGATGATTGTAGAGCACCGCATGTATATGCCACTTATAGCAGTGATCACATCAAGTATTTTAGGGCTTTATGTAATTATAAAGCGATACACCTGGTTTACTCTCGAACGTTTTTTAATCGGTATATTCACTATCACAATTATATTTGGACTACTAACCTACCAGCGAAATATTACTTACAAGAGCTCTTTCAACCTTTGGAGTGAAACGCTTAAACAGAGACCTAATAACCCCCTAGCTCACTTCATGTTAGCAGAAGAATATCTCTTACGTAGAGATACCGCAAACGCTGGTGATCATTATTATAAGGCAGTATCCCTAAGCCCTTCATTTATCGTAGGACACGAACGCTTTGGTGAATATCTAGTGACGATTGGTAATTATGCTGATGCTGAAAAAGAATTCAAAAATGCCATAGCACTACGTCCTGACTTTATGGACGCCAACCTTAATCTCGGGTCACTCCTTGCACGTAATCGTAGACCTGAGGCAGCTTTAACGTATCTTAAAAAAGCTGTATCCATAGAACCAAGCAATCCAGAAGCTCATTACAATCTAGCTAATACACTTCTCATGCTAGGGGAAAAAAAGGAGGCATACACACACTTTGAAACCGCTATCCAATTCAACCCAAACTACAGCGAAGCCTATTACAATTGGGGAAATGCACTTTTAGAAGAAAACAATTTTCAAGCATCTATAGAAAAATACAGTAAAGCGGTAACTATAAATCCATCCTATTACCTCGCTGAATACAATGAAGGTAATGCTTATGCTTCACTTCATTTATTGAACGATGCTGCTATTCACTATGCTAATGCTTTGAAAATAAACCCTGCTTATGCTTTTGCCGAACTCAATCTCGGAAGCGTTTTCCTAGAATTAAACGAACTCAATCAGGCTGAGATACATTATAAACGAGCTTTGGCGATTGATCCAACTCTTGATGAAGCTAACGAAAATCTTAGGCGTTTAAATTTATTAAAACATAAATAAAAAAGGCCGGAATCCGTTACGCAATGTGCGTCCGAATCCCGGCCTTTAAAATTAAATCTAGACTAGAACTTAACCGTATTAGTCCATGTATAGAAACGTGGCTGCTGATCAAAAGTAGCATTATTAGGTCCAGCCCAACCACCAACATAACTCGGTAAGATTAACACGTGATAATGGTTGAATACATTACTGATATTAACCTGTGTGCTAAAATTAACTTTACGGAATTTATGTTCCCATCCAAGGATGCCATTAAAGAGCGCTTGCGTAGGCTCATAGAACATAACCCTCGGTGCAGTAATATTTGAGATACCTTGGCTGTAATAATAATACATACTAGTCTTCCAAGCAAAGGTACCAGTACCACCAATTCTAACACCTTTTAAAGCACCCGATGGAACCGTATAAACTCCTACTGTGCTCATACTAAAGCGAGGTGCTCCGCTAACTATATCACCAGCTGATGTTACAACAAGAACACCAGGAGGAGGTGATGTTGGATTAGGTGCAATTTGTAGAGCAGATATTGGTAAGCCTGTAACACCGGTTAAAATCTTTCCATGTGTTGGGTCTACGCTCTGTAAGACTCTATAAACGCCTGATGTAGAAGGTATAGCAGAGGTAACTGGAGCAGGATTAGCATAGTAAGTGCTCGTCGAATTATTCATCATAGCAATTGTTAAAGGCACATAGCCTGAAGGTGCAGTTGCTGCAGGTGCTGCAATAACAGCTGCTTTAGAATTATACGTTGGCGCTACATACACGAGTGAACCATCTGCATAAGTCACATTCCCCGCTGAATTAGCATAAAATTGATCGTTATATAGTTGCTTGTAACTAACATCACTTCCAATTGTTGCTTTAATCATCGCCGCAGAAAAACGTAAGCGCCAGTTTCCTGGTGATGCTGTTAATGCTAATTGCAGACCTTCCGTATTACGATCTACGTTAACAAGATTAGTTCCGTTATTGTATACACCATTGAGTCCGCTTGGATTGATATCACGGCCAATCGTACTCGTGAAAGATAAAGTCTCGTTTTTAGAACTTGCGTGAAATACAGCAAGAGATCCAGACATCCCATACTGTGGTAAAGAATACTTAAGTCCTGCTTCTTCTCCTAGACCATGAGCAATCTTCATCGGATTGCCATAGGGATCAACCGAAGAATTACCAGCAGGAATTGAATCACTCGAGGCTTCTACATAACCACGAAGATCTCCGTGAATCTTGAAATTTAACCCTGCATTGTAGGATGTAAATTTTGAAATGCTTTCTGATAAAACACTAGGAGGACTTGGTAATGACGCCTCGACTGCACTACGGTCATATTGTTTTCCTACACGGAAACCTAAAAGCGTATTCAAATTACCCTTAAAAAATTCAGAAAAATTCGCGGCATACATACCACTTTGAATATCTGATGTATGACGAAAATCTCCTGTACCGTTACCAGTTAAGCCTTCTGGATTAGAAGCAGAAATAAGTGCAGGATTGGTACCATTAACAAAAGTACGTACATACGTTAGACCATTATAGCTAACAATAGGATTAAGTGGCTTAAAATAAGGCTGTTGGACCGGCCCATTAGCTACACTCCAATAAATTGTAGGCATGATTTGATAGCCATTTGCTGCAGTACTACCTGACATTACCGCATTATTATTTTGGTCTGCCAAAACATAGTAACTACTGTTTACAGTACCATCTGAGCGAGTTGTATCTGCTCCAAAAATACTTTGGCTATGTACACCAAATATCATGTTATCCGAAAGAACTGAAATACGAGCAACTTTTTGACGGCTTGGTTCCCATAAAGCAGATTCAGCCGATGACTGTAATCCTATAGCAAAAGTACCTGTTGGATTCGCAGCTACGTTAGGGGCATTGAAAGAGGTTATACTATTTCCAACCTTTTCATCAGTATCCCTGCGATAACCAGCAGATACTTGAGTTGTTATTGTTGAAGTTAACCGTGTATCTACTGTCGCCATATATTGATGATGTCCGCGGAATTCACCACCAAAGCCACCTGCTAAAGAATCAATATTGTCCCAATTGACACCTGTTATTGGACCAGCTCCACTTGGTGCACCATTTGCTGCTGCAGTCATTTGATTTGTTGCTAGAAGATAGTGCAGATACTGACCATTACGCGCATCGTTTGATGTACTAAGAGCAGTAAATGTCATTAGTCCACTGGTGGCATTTATACGATTAAACATTTGGTCATCAACCGTAAGTCTTACAGTAGTATTTTTAAACGGCTTAATGGCGACTTGAATATACTCGCCTTGCATAGGTCCACCGATAAGCACACGACGACTACCAAAATCCTGATTTATAAGCGCAACACGTACAGCGATTTTCGAATTTCCTAAGCCGTAATCCACTTGACCTAATTTATGACCATACTGATCAACACGGTACATTAGCGCACCATTAGCAGGTGTACCAAAACGTGCCTGCTTAAGTGTAACATTAACTACACCACCTGCGCCACTCACTCCGTATAATAGAGATTGAGGGCCATTTATAACTTCAACTTTTTCTGTATCAAAGTTACTTGTAATTCCTGCTCCGGTTACTCCATTGCCACCTGTAGGAAAAAAGCCGTTAAGCATAACCGCAGGTGTAGCTAAACCACGCAGTGATAAAGACCCGTTAGCATTACGATCTAAGTATTGTTGATTTGCTGCTGAATTATCTGGAGCAGTACTAAAACTACCTGCACCTGCAGAAAACAAAGATAACGTTTGTTCGATGGAATTCATTCCCGTGTCATCCATCAATGCTTGATCAAAAACGTCCGCTGATACTGGCACATGATCAAGTGCTGTTTTAAACGCCGTAATAGAATTAGAATTTAATTCACCATAACTTTTATCCGACGTAGCAGATATTTCAAAAGGATCTAGCGTAACTGTAGCATCTGCATTTTGCGGCGAGCTAACAGCAACATCTGGCGCTGCGTTAAGATTAGCCTGTATAGGCAGAATCAATCCAACGAGTAGTCCTAGGCAATATAACCTAGCAGTGTGTGTGTGTTTCATAGGTGTGTATAAATCTTAGTGTAACTACTAACGGGGTAATCGATTTAGGCTAACTTAAGCAAAACGACTAAGCTAAACTAAAACAGATTAAGACTTAATAACTATTAAATATTAGTAAACCAAGCATTTTTTAATCGTTAAGCTAAATTCGCTTAATCACATTTCCCTAACCTCGATCGAATATGATTCACTCAGTGAATTATGCTCATCAATTAATTGAATACGTCTTAACTTATTTCCCCATACACTCTTCAAATCACTCGTTTGTAACGAGACTTCTTCAATTCGTACACGTAGCCGTTTACTGTCGTAGTTAATCATTACCTTACCTCCAGGATTTTTTTCAGTACCCGTTTTAATGACAAAACTACCTGGGACTAGTGATTCTATTTCACCAGCGGTCATAAGGTTGAGCACCACAGGTACGTTTACCTTAGATAATTGATAATTTTCAGTGATAATTAACCTATCCTTACGAATAAGTTCTAAAGTTCTATTCCAAGATATAACCTGAGCATCTCTTGGATATGCCTTGGCTAGATCCATCTGAATCAAAGCGTGCTTATCATTTTGCTCATAGCGCAAAACCTGTGCCGCATACTGCCTACCATGCTCCTGCATATAGCCGTTAATGGTAGGTAGATTATGATAGGCTGACTGCATAGTCCATATGGTGTATCGCTCTGAACTAAACGTTTTAGCTGTATAACCCTCTACACCAGGATCAATAAAAACAGGGCACCCAGAGGCATAGACCATAAAACTACCGGCGTCATTATGGTTATGACTTTTAGCGTTAAAATATCCACGCATCGCAAAATATAAACCACGACTGGATCCATCCTGATCTCTTGCGGTGCACAATTGTAAATCAGGAAGATAACAATCTCTTTCTAAAGGCTCCTTAGAAGAAATAGTTTTTAATTTATCGTAGCTAAATAATGCAGGTAATGAGCGGTTAAAACTGGATCGAAAATTCATACCCTCACCCTCTTGACCTGCCAACCACGCACCGTACCCCTGCATACTTTCATCATTCGTTTTCATACCATATCTATAAAGCAGGACAGGACTAGGTTTGGTTAATGCACTACAGTCGCTAAAATTTAAAGCCCAAGGACCAGAAACGTGTGATGTACAAATAAAATGCCCCATGTTTCGAATGAGCGGATCATTAAATATATTAATTCCACCCGAGGTAGCGCTCTCAAGTAGTGATAAGCAGTCAAAGGTAGCAGCAGCAGCTTCATTCCAATAGCTAGCACCTTCGTCACATCCTCCATCAGGTAAACATCCGTCTAAATATCTATCCAGTATTTGAAGACACTTATAAATTATTTCCGCACGACGATTAGTATCTTTTTCAACTAAAAGAGCGCTCGTAATAACATTAGATATAATCCAAGGCGTCCAATTGTTTAGATCTTTTCTTTCAGCACGCCCCATCCACCAAAAATCATTACGCGCAAGAAATGGAGTTAAAATCCTACGATTTACTTCATATTCGATTCTTTGTCTTAAAAAAGGAGAAACGTGATCTAAACGATCTCCTATTAAATAATAAGTCCAAGACAAGGCTGCGGAACGCTCTGCAGAGAAAAGCTCTATCGTTGGCTCTTCGACGTTTGGAAGACCATTTCCACTACGCTGAATTTGAGATAGATGCACCGGAATACCCCAGAAACTCTCCTCTGAAATCATCCAGACTGCGTCCGAAATTGAATCGAGATAATTTCCTTTATTATCAACAAGTTCAGCTAAAACATAAGTCTGTAGACGGTTCTGTCTGTCTGATGCAATTGAGGAATAATGCGCTCGATTACCCGTTCTTAAATACTCGAGAGAAATGGAGGCGGTCAAAGGGAGCCAAGGTTTCGTTTTATACTCATTAGCTTCTGCTAAAATCGCTTTTTTAGTTTCATCATCTATACGATTCCACTCTGAGCGTTTCTTAAGCGTTGGATAACTAACCCACTTAGCAGGTTCTTGTATATGCTCTCTTAACCATGTTTCATTATATCGGCTACTTAAACGATTAATAGCCTTGGGCTCTTTAGCTTCAGGATCATGACCGGCAACACCTATAGGTTTTGTGTAATCGATTTTTGAATCAGCTAAACAAATACCAAACAGGATAAAAAAGAAGAAACCAGAATATTTAAGACGCATAGCTTGGGGTAAATGACGAATAAAAATTAGTGTCTAAGGTAAGTTAAAGCCGTTACCACGACAAACCATAATCTAGTTTTTAGATTTATTTATTAGGAAATTTCTTTCCTTGAGCTTTCGTCTACTGAATCACAGCATAAGTACAGCATACCCCTCTAACCCCTCTTTGACACAATGAAAGCTAAGATATTCTTTTGGTCTCTGACCTCAGCCCTCGCTGGATTTTTATTTGGTTTTGACACAGTTGTAATTTCTGGCGCAGATCAAAAACTCCAATCACTCTGGCATTTATCTGCAGGCACACATGGGATTGTGATGGCTGTTGCACTTTATGGCACAGTATTAGGTTCAATCTTTGGCGGATGGCCTACTGATAAATTTGGCCGCAAAAAAACGCTCATCTATATAGGCATTCTTTACATCATTTCCGCTCTAGGATGCGGATTCGCTAATACGGTTACTACTTTTATCATCGCACGCTTTCTTGGAGGTGTTGGTATTGGTATATCAACCGTAGTCGCCCCGCTTTATATTTCTGAAATCGCACCCCCAGAAAGACGCGGCCGTCTTGCAGGCATGTTTCAGTTCAACATCGTATTCGGTATTGTTATCGCTTTCTTGTCTAATTGGTTACTCAGCGGACTTGGAGAAAATGCCTGGCGTTGGATGCTCGGAATCGCAGCTATTCCTTCAGCAATCTATACAATCATGGCTCTAGGAATTCCTGAAAGTCCACGCTGGCTTCTTACGCGTAAAAATGACCGCACAGCTGGCTTAGCTGTTTTAGCACAGATCAATCCTGAAAAATCAGCAAGTGAGCGTGAAGCCATGGCGAATGAAATTACCAGTGCTGCTCAGCAAACGACATCCAGCGATAAAACAAATTTAAGCAGTCTACGTTACCCGATCATTCTCGCATTCTTAATTGCATTTTTTAACCAACTTTCTGGTATTAACGCGATACTCTACTTCGCTCCTCGTATTTTTGCGATGACAGGGCTTCAAGAAAAAGCCGCCTTACTTCAATCGGTAGGGATCGGTATCACAAATCTAGTATTCACGTTTGTAGGTCTAGGCCTCATTGATCGTCTTGGTAGACGTACCCTACTCTATATTGGCTCTTTTGGTTATATCGCTTCCTTAGGTTTATGCTCTTGGGCATTCTATACCCATCACTTTACGATCGTTCCAACCTGCATTTTTGCATTTATCGCAGCCCATGCCGTAGGCCAAGGCACTGTTATCTGGGTTTTCATTTCTGAAATCTTCCCAAATCGAGCCAGAGCAGAAGGCCAAGCGCTTGGAAGTGCTACCCACTGGGTATTTGCTGCGCTTCTTACTACCTTTTTCCCTATCATGGTCGAGGCATTACCTGCACATCTCATCTTTTTACTATTCTGTTTCATGATGGTACTTCAGCTCATTTGGGTAAAAATCATGGTACCTGAGACTAAAGGGGCTTCGCTGGAAGAAATTCAGCGCCAATTCTCACGAATCCATTAATAGCGACTTAGGGGAGAAAACCCTATAGATCTATATATAAGTTGTTTATTATAAATAACTTATATATAACCATTATCCTCCGGGTTCGAATCACAGCTTAGTTTAGAAGCAGGTATTAAAAGGGAACAAGAATCTGGCTAGAATTTGTCACTTATTAGTGCCATTTTCGTCTACCTCCATAGCACCCCTTATGGGGTGCTCATTATTCTAGGTACCCTTTTTCTTAAAAACCCACGCTGCAATTCATGAACAACGAACGCGCTTCGGAATCTCACTCAACCACGACTCAACCTCGCAAAAAATCAGGAGCACTCTGGATCGTTGGAGGCACTGTCTTCCTTATTCTAGGATCTATTTGGTGGGTTAACCATGTTAATACAAGTGACCAACAGGGGCCAGGTGGCGGTCGACGCAAATTTGGTTTCGGTCCAGGCGGTGGAGCCATGCCTGTGCTTGTAACAACGGCTAAAGTAGCAAACTTAAATGTCTACTTACCAGCACTCGGTACCGTGGTACCTTCAGCAAACATTACCCTTCGCACGCAAGTCAGTGGACAACTCCTCAGCGTAAATTTTAAAGAAGGACAATTCGTTAACAAAGGTGACCTAATCGCCCTCATCGACACTCGTCCCTATGAAAACACCTTACACCAAGCAGAAGGACAACTCCTCCAAGCAAAGTCCCAGCTTAAAGAAGCCCAGTTAGATCTCGAACGATATCAAGCGCTAGCCAAACAAGATTCTATCGCTAAACAGCAAGTAGATGCTCAACAAGCATTAGTTAATCAATATTCGGGACTAGTTCAGGCGGATCAAGCACTCATAGATAGTGCAAAACTCAATATTACTTACTGCCATATTACTGCACCTGTAAGCGGTCGTGTTGGCCTACGCCAAGTAGATGCTGGTAATTATGTTACTGTTAATGACACCAATGGAATTGTAGCTCTTACTCAGGTTAAACCTATCACCGTTGTTTTCACACTACCAGAAGACTACGTATCTAAAGTTTCAGCACGACTACGTTCAGGTGATCAAATTCCCGTAGAAGCTTTCGACAGAACACTGACTAACAAACTAGCTACAGGTACGCTAGAAAACATAGACAACCAAATCGATACAACAACAGGTACCTTTAAGTTAAGAGCAGTATTCTCAAACGAAGACGATTCTTTGTACCCAAATCAATTCGTAAACGTACGTATGCTTTTAGACACAGAATCACAGGATATCGTCATACCTACGTCATCGATTGAAAGAAGCCAAACAAGCAACTACGTTTATGTAGTCAATGAAGACAATACGGCTTCAGCAAGACCCGTAACGCTTGGCTCAACAGAAGGTGAACGAGTTGCTATTACTTCAGGTCTTAAAGTTGGTGAACGAGTTGTGTCAGATGGAGCAGACAAGCTTAGAGATGGAGCCATGGTGCTTGTTCAAGCAGCACCTGATATTCCAGCTCCAGCATCACCTTGGGCAGGAAAACGTGGCAGACGTAAAAACGCAGACGGCTCTCCATCCAAATGGAGTCCTTCTGAAAAAGGCTCCCAACGCCCTGAAAGACCTAGCTCTCCTTCTAAGCCAGAATAATCCAGCAGCAATCGTAAGTATTCCTTAAAGGATACTCCAAAGATGAACCCCTCTCGTATTTTTATTCAACGACCTGTTGCTACGACGCTGCTTATGGCAGCGATATTCATCGTGGGAGTAGTCGCATACCGATTCCTACCTCTGTCCGCACTACCAGAGGTTGATTACCCAACAATTCAGATTCAGACATTATATCCTGGAGCAAGTCCGGATGTCATGACGTCTTCTATCACGGCACCACTTGAAAGACAGCTAGGTCAGATGCCTGGTTTGAAACAAATGTCTTCCTCAAGTTCAGCAGGTGCTTCTGTTATAACACTGCAATTTGGACTAGATCTGAGCTTAGATGTCGCCGAACAACAAGTTCAGGCAGCAATCAATGCTGCTGGAAATTTACTTCCTAGCGATTTACCTGCACCACCTATTTATGCGAAGGTAAACCCTGCTGATACGCCTGTTCTCACACTAGCGTTAACTTCAAAAACACTTCCGCTTACTGAAGTACAAGACCTAGCTGATACACGTATTGCACAAAAATTATCTCAATTACCCGGCGTTGGACTTGTTAGTATTGGCGGCGGTCAAAGACAGTCCATGCGTGTAAGGTTCAATCCTTCGGCACTCGCTTCTTACGGTCTCAACATCGATGACCTGAGAACAACAATCAACAACGGTAATGTTAATACCGCTAAAGGAAATTTTGATGGACCAACACGTGCATTTACAATCAATGCAAACGATCAGTTAAAAAGTCCGGAAGAATACAAAAATCTAGTCGTAGCTTACCGTAACGGATCAGCCGTACGACTCAAAGATGTCGCTACTGTAGAAAACGCTCCAGAGAACATGAAGCTAGGAGCATGGATGAACAGGACTCCAGCACTTATTTTAAACATTCAACGCCAGCCGGGAGCTAACGTTATTAGTGTTGTTGAAAATATACAAAAACTACTCCCTGCATTAAAGGAGTCACTGCCCCCATCTGTTGATGTTACGGTCCTCACCGATAGAACAAACACAATTCGCGCGAGCGTTCATGATGTTGAAATCGAACTTACGCTAGCAGTCATTCTCGTTGTTTTAGTTATTTTCGTATTCTTACGTAACATTCCTGCAACCATCATCCCAAGCCTTTCCGTACCTCTTTCACTCGTTGGTACATTGGCTGTTATGTACTTGTTAGGTTTTAGTTTAAATAACTTATCCCTCATGTCTCTCACGATTGCTGCAGGCTTCGTTGTCGATGACGCGATCGTTATGATTGAGAACATTGCTCGTTATGTTGAGCAAGGCGACTCCCCTCTGGAAGCAGCTTTAAAAGGTTCAGAGCAAATCGCATTCACTATTATTTCTCTTACCATCTCACTCATAGCCGTACTTATTCCACTACTTTTCATGGGAGATGTTGTTGGAAGACTATTCCGTGAATTCGCAATTACGTTAGCAGTAACGATTTTAATTTCGGCAGTCGTTTCTCTCACGCTTGTTCCTATGATGTGCGCTAAACTCGTTAAGCACAGACCTGTAGAAAGCGAACCTAAGTGGAGCAAACAGGCAGCCGGTTGGTTTGATGCAATGATTGCTAAATATGCTAAAGCGTTAGACTGGGTTTTAGAGCATCAAAAATTAACTCTTTATGTAGCGATAGGAACCCTCGGTGTTACAGCTTTACTCTATGTATTCACACCGAAAGGATTCTTTCCTGTACAAGACACGGGGCTCATCCAAGTTATCACAGAATCCCCCCAAAGTGTCTCTTACCAAGCGATGGCTAAAAACCAAGACGCTATGGCAGAAGCCATTTTAAAAGATCCTGATGTAGTAAGTCTTTCATCTTTTATTGGAGTAGATGGTACCAATGCGACCTTAAACACAGGGCGAATGCTTATTAATCTTAAGCCTCGCGAAGAAAGGAAAAGTACAGCAAGTGAGATTATTAGACGTCTCGCTATCGAGACCCAGAGTGTTCGCAGCATTCAAGCATACATGCAACCCGTACAGGATCTCTCGATTGATGACCGTGTGAGTAGAACACAGTATCAATTTATAGTAGAATGTGCGGACCCCAAAGTCCTTGCTGAGTGGGTAAGTAAATTAACAGAAAAACTTAAAACCGTTCCTCAACTCATCGATGTAGCAACAGATCAAGCTCAGCGTGGACTTTCTGCTTATGTAATCATCGATAGAGATACAGCTGCTCGTTTTGGTATTACTGCTGCAACGATTGATAACGCGCTCTATGATGCTTTTGGTCAGCGAATAGTTTCAACCATCTTTACTCAGTCTACACAATACCGAGTCATCATGGAAGCTCGTCCTGATTTACAAAAATCTCCTGCTTCACTCGATCAAATTTACATTCCTTCAGCAGGAGGCGGCCAAGTCCCCCTTTCATCAATCGCACATATTGAAGAACGAACAAGCCCACTACTCATTAATCACCTCGGTCAATTTCCTGCTAATACCATTTCATTTAACATACCTAAAGGTGGATCATTAGGTGAAGCGGTTGCAGCAGTACGTAGAACAGAGTTGGAGATGGGAATGCCTTTAAGTGTGATCACATTATTTCAAGGCGCTGCCTCCGCCTTTGAGTCGTCACTTTCTAATGAACTCTTCTTAATATTAGCAGCGATTGTTGTGATGTATATTATTTTAGGAGTTCTCTACGAAAGTTTCATTCATCCTATCACGATTCTTTCGACACTTCCATCAGCTGGTATCGGAGCTCTCCTAGCACTTAATCTCGTAGGAAGTGATTTAGGGGTCATAGGTATTGTTGGTATCATTCTCTTAATTGGTATCGTTAAAAAGAATGCCATCATGATGATCGATTTCGCAATTGATGCTGAGCGAAACGAAGGACTTAAGCCTCGTGAAGCAATCTATCAAGCATGCTTACTTCGCTTTAGACCTATATTAATGACAACCATGGCCGCTTTACTTGGTGCAGTACCACTCATGGTTGGCACAGGTACCGGATCCGAACTGCGTCATCCACTCGGTATAACGATTGTTGGCGGTCTCATTGTTAGCCAAGTACTCACCCTCTTTACAACGCCTGTAATCTACCTTGCGTTTGCGCGGATATCGAGCGGCCAAAACTCAAGCAATGAACTACACGTTAAAGTAGAGGAACTCAAAACGTGAACTTTTCTACAATATTTGTAAAAAGACCTGTCGCTACGACGCTACTTTCGATTGGTATAGCGTTAGCGGGTATTGCTGCGTATTTCAAATTACCTGTTTCACCCCTGCCGCAAGTTGATTTCCCTACTATCAATGTTTCGGCTTCTATGGCTGGCGCTAGTCCTGAAACAATGGCCAGTAGTGTGGCTACTCCACTAGAACGGCACTTAGGCTCTATTTCTGATGTCACAGAAATGACTTCCTCAAGTTCTGTTGGAAGTACAAACATTACCCTTCAGTTCGGTCTTAATCGCGACATCAATGGAGCTGCGCGTGATGTTCAAGCCGCAATCAGTGCTTCACGTGCTGATTTACCAGCTGCTTTACGTAGTAATCCAAACTACCGTAAGGTTAATCTTACAGACTCTCCGGTACTTGTGCTTGCGATGACATCAAAAACGATGAGTCGCGGAGAGCTTTACGATGCTGCATCAACCATCTTGCAGCAACGAATCTCTCAAGTTCCAGGAATAGGTGATGTCAGTATTGGTGGCAGTTCATTACCAGCAGTTCGTGTTGAAATGAATCCAACCGCTTTATTCAAATATGGCGTTGGCCTAGAAGATGTCCGAGCAGCACTTTCTGCTGCGAATGCTAATAGCCCCAAAGGCGCGATCGAAGATGATAAGACGCATTGGCAAATTTATAGCAACGACCAAGCACGGTCTGCTAAAGAATACAAAAATCTTATTGTCGCCTACCGTAATGGATCAGCGGTACGTCTTAGCGATGTAGCCAACGTCCTTGATTCCGTTGAAGACCCTCGGAGCCTTGGACTTTCCTCAGGCGAGCCAGCCGTACTTATTGTCATCTCACGTCAGCCAGGTGCGAACATCATTGAAACTGTAGATAAAGTTCAAGCACTGCTACCCCAGTTAAAAGCATCTATGCCACCTGCAGCTAATCTCATAGTAGCTGTAGATCGTAGCCGCACCATTCGTGCATCACTTCGCGATGTAGAATTCAGTCTTGGACTAGCAATTGTGCTGGTTGTTATCGTTGTTTATTTCTTCCTTAGAGATATCAGGGCTACTTTGATACCAAGTGTGGCGGTACCTATCTCACTCATTGGTACATTCGGTGCCATGTATTTACTGAACTACAGTTTAGATAATCTGTCGCTTATGGCTTTAACGATCGCTACTGGTTTCGTAGTCGATGATGCGATTGTGGTCATGGAAAATATCGTTCGCTACATGGAAAAAGGCTACAGCCGAATGGAAGCTACGTTATTAGGAGTAAAAGAAGTGAGCTTTACTGTTTTAGCTATGAGCTTATCGCTCATCGCCGTATTCATTCCCATCTTACTCATGGGTGGTATTGTTGGTCGTCTGTTTCGTGAGTTCGCAATCACGTTATCCGTAGCAATTATTATCTCGATGTTTATTTCGCTAACAACAACACCGATGATGTGTGCATTTATTCTACGCCCACATGACTTAAAAGCGAAATCAGGAAAGTTTTATAAATGGAGTGAAGATTTCTTTAATGAACTCGTGGCCGTGTATGAAAAAACTCTGCACTGGGCTTTGCGACATGGTTTAACCATGATGGCCATTTTAGTTGTAACGATTGGTCTTAATATATGGCTCTATGTTACTATTCCTACGGGCTTCTTTCCTGAGCAAGATACAGGACGCTTAAGCGGAGGCATTCAAGGTGAACAGAGTATTTCATTCCAACGTTTGTCTGATAAATTAAAACAATTCATGGCACTTGTGCAGGACGACCCTGCTGTTCGTACTGCTGTTGGATTTATCGGAGGGGCAAGAGGGGGAAGTAATTCCGGCCAGATCTATATTGATTTAAAGCCAATCGCTATTCGTAAAGAAACAACTCAACAAGTTGTTACACGTCTGCGTCCAAAATTAGCTCAAATTCCTGGCGCCAACCTCTATCTAGCACCTTCACAAGATATTCATATGGGTGGAAGACAGAGCAATTCTCTGTACCAATACACTTTACAGTCTGACAACATTGCAGATCTACGTAACTGGACTCCTCGATTAATGGATGCATTAGCAAGGGAACCCGTGCTCCAAGATCTAAACACAGATCAACAAGACAAAGGTCTTGAAGAAGATTTAGTGATCAACCGAGATACCGCATCTCGGCTAGGTCTAACAGCCAGCCAAGTAGATAACACTTTATACGATGCGTTCGGTCAGCGACAAGTTTCGACAATCTACGAATCACTCAATCAATACAAAGTGATTATGGTAGTTCAGCATCAGTTCACAGAAAATCCTGATTCGTTAAAGAATATCTACGTTAGCACTTCCGGTGGAGCCATCTCTGGCTCACAATCAAGTAATGCCGTAGCGGGAACCGTTGCTGTAACAGGGAAAAAGACCAGTACATCAGCCGTAGCAACAGACTCCGCGCGCAATGCTCGCATGAATGCAATTGCAACAACCGGCAAAGGCGCAGCTTCAACTGGACAAGCGGTTAGTACAAAAAAAGAACTCATGATTCCCCTGTCCGCATTTACTAAATACCAAATGGGAATCACGCCTCTTTCAGTAAACCATCAAGGTCAATTCGTAGCTGGCACTATCTCATTTAATTTAGCTGAAGGAGCATCCTTAAGCGACGCCGTTGATGCGATTAACAGGCAGGTAAACTTAATCCATATGCCTAGTTCTATTCATGGCAGCTTTCAAGGAACAGCACGTAGCTATCAAAATTCGATTAGTAATGAACCTATTCTTATATTAGCTGCTATCATCACAATCTATGTCGTTTTAGGCATGCTGTATGAAAGCTATATTCATCCCTTCACGATCATCTCTACCTTACCTTCAGCTGGTTTAGGTGCATTATTAGCACTCAAACTATACAACACCGAATTTAGCTTAATTGCATTAATTGGTGTTTTCTTACTCATCGGCATTGTAAAGAAAAATGCTATCATGATGATTGATTTTGCTATCGAAGCAGAACGCTCCCAGGGCATGAGCGCTAAAGACGCTATCTTTCAGGCCTGTATCATGCGTTTTCGCCCTATCTTAATGACAACCATGGCAGCTATCCTAGGAGCGATTCCCTTAGCTATTGGTGCAGGAGATGGCGCAGAACTACGCCGCCCTTTAGGTATCTCAATTGTTGGTGGATTAATTGTAAGTCAGTTACTCACACTCTACACGACTCCTGTTATTTATCTGTATTTTGACCGCGCACGTACTTGGATTTTAAACCTAAGAAAACCGCACACATCCTCAGCTCCTCACGTAGCCGCTGAAATTAAAGCTTAAACTTTTACGCATGATCTCTACCTCAACAGGTATCTCTTTAAATAAGGATAAGAAAAAAACACTTTCGTTTTTATTACTCGCACTTACTGCCGGCTGTGCCGTTGGTCCGAATTATAAAAAACCGGAAGCCCCAACACCATCCGCATTTAAAGAAAATGCGGGCTGGAGACAAGCATCTCCCTCTGATGATAGTCCACGCGGATCCTGGTGGGAAGTTTACAATGACCCTGTTTTAAACCAACTTGAACAACAAGTTGCCACCTCGAATCAGAGCCTTAAAGCACTGGCTCTAAACTACGAGCAATCACGACAACTCGCACGTTCAGACTTCACGACATTCCTGCCTACAGCCGGCATCAGCGGTTCAAGTAACCATTCAAAATCGACTGCATCAAAATCGTCTACAAATTTAATCAGTTCTGTTTCAAGTGCTTCACTTACCGCTTCTTGGGCACCTGATTTCTGGGGTAAAATACGCAGACAAAGTGAAAGTGATATCGCGTCAGCTCAAGCATCTGCCGCCAACTATGCCAATGCGCGACTTTCAACCGAAGCAACTTTAGCCTCAGACTATATCGGCTTAAGAATTCTTGATGAGAAAAAACGCTTGATCGACATATCTGTTGAAAACTACCAGAAGACGCTGACTATTTCACAAAATAAATACGCAGTCGGAGTTGCAGCACGCAGAGATGTTATTTCTTCTCAAGCGCAACTTGATGCAGCTAGGGCTCAGTCTATTGATGTCGGCGTTCAACGTGCACAACTCGAGCATGCGATTGCCGTACTCATAGGAAAAACTCCAGAAGAGCTATCCATACCAGTTAAACCTACCCTAGATTTAACAACACCAATAACCCCGCTGAGTGTACCAGCAAGTCTTCTAGAAAGACGCCCAGACATAGCAGCCGCAGAACGACTCATGGCAGAGCAAAATGCTAAAATCGGAATTCAAACAGCCGCATTTTTCCCCTCTATCACTCTTTCTGGTTCAACCGGCTATCAAGGCACGCCACTCAGCCAGTTAATTACATCTCCTTTTAGAGTTTGGTCACTCGGAGCCAGTGCTTCAGATACTTTATTAGATTTCGGACAAAAATATGATCAATATGAAGCTTCAAGAGCATCGTATGAATCTAGTGTAGCAACCTATAGACAAACAGTTCTAAGCGCTTTCCAACTAGTTGAAGATCAACTCTCAAGCTTACGCATCTTAGAGCAAGAAGCTGTCATACAAAGTGAAGCTGTGAAAGAAGCCTCTGAAGCTTCGCGTATCGTTCAGAATGAATATGCAGCCGGAACAGTTGACTTTACAACCGTTGCTGCGGCAGAAGTCTCTGAGTTGAATAACCGCGAGTCCTATCTATCCATCCTTCAAAGCCAACTTAAAGCAAGCGTTTCATTAATTGAAGGATTAGGCGGTGGTTGGAATGTGAATCTTTTACCTACTTCTAGCCAAGTTATCTTTGATCATAATTTAGAAAATAAAAATTAAATGCGTTTTCCCCTGCTTTTTATTTCAGCTTTTTTAGTTAGTAACATAAGCATAGCTGAAACACCTTGGGTAGCACAGAATAGCGATGGAAGTTTGGTTTATAGACAGGATCAATTAGGAAATAAGATTCCAGACTTTTCCCACGTTGGTTATCATAGTGGCATAGTTCCACTCCCAACTCCTGGTGTAGTTTATACCGTCGAACATACAGACGCAGACGCGACACAAATTCTACAATCTGCCATCGATCATGTTTCAAAACTAAAACCAAACAAAGCCGGACAACGTGGCGCGATACTCATCAAAAAAGGCACATACCGCATTTCGGGTTCACTTCACATTACAACAAGCGGCATAGTCCTTCGCGGGGAAGGTTTTAATGATGACGGTACTATTTTACTGGCAACAGGGGCAACTCAGCGTTCCTTAATCACGGTAGGAAATTCTAGACGCAGAGCACGGAGCGAAGATGAAGAAGATACGTCACAACCTATCACTAACTCTACTCCCTTAGCTATTACCTCTCCATATGTACCAGTTGGTGCCACATCATTTGATGTAGAAAAAACAGATTCTTTTCACGTTGGAGATACGGTAGTTATACACAGACCAAGCACAGGTTCCTGGATCCATGCATTACATATGGATCAAATCCCAGTACATCCTGGAAGAAAAATTGTTCAATGGACTGCTGGTTCTAAAGACTTATATTTTAGCCGGGTTATTACACAGATTAACGACAACCATATTACACTAGATGCACCGATAACATGTGCCTTAGATCAAAACTATGGCGGTGGATTTATCCAATCAAAGCATGACGATACCTACGTAAATGAAGTTGGTATAGAAAGTTTGCGTGGAGATTCAGAATATAAAAATCCAACCGATGAAAATCACGGATGGGTTTTTATTGAACTCGTTCATGCAGAAAACTCCTGGGTAAGTAACGTGATGGCTTTACACTTTGGATATAGCTGTGTGCAGGTTCAAAAACAGTGCAAATGGATTACCATTAACCACTGTGCATGTATCGATCCCATATCTCAAATTACCGGCGGCCGCAGATATTCATTTGCACTGGATGGCGAATTAACTCTCGTCCAGCACTGCTACGCTCGCAATGGAAGACATGATTTTGTGATGCACTCACTTTCAGCAGGTCCAAATGTATTTTACGACTGTGTCGCTGAACTCTCTCACGCAGATACAGGTCCACACCACCGTTGGTCCGTAGGTGTTCTTTACGATAACGTTCGCATATCTGGAGTAGGCAGAGGTACAGGAGAAATTAATATTCGCGATCGTGGCAATATGGGAACAGGCCATGGATGGGCAGGAGCTAACCAAGTTGTTTGGAATTGCAAAGCTGATGGCATGATTATTGAAAATCCTCCTACAGCACAAAATTGGGTCATAGGTTCCATTACACCATCAATGCGTGGAAATGGAAATAGAGAGTCAATAGGCAGCCCTGTTTTACCTAAGAGTTTATATCTAGCTCAGTTAAACCAACGTCTTCAAGATACTGGTACTAAACATTAAGCACTTACTGAATTAAGCGTGATACAAGTAAGAGTATTAACACGCACACAGCAGTTATTGTAAGTAGTGAATAAACAAGCTGCTTTCCTTGCCAAAAGGAAAGCACCCAATTTCTAAAATCCATGGCCGCCACATTTGCTTTACCACCAAATTGCTCCATTTGATAGTTATAGTGCTTAGACGTATCAGCATTAATTTCATAGGAATATCCAGAAGTGATTCCATCAGTCACTAAATCTGGCGGAAGTTGCAGATACACTTTTATGGATGTTAACGCACCTAGCCCAATCACAAGAAAGATAACGTATCGAATAATTCGTTTTATCCTAAGTTTATCTTCAGAAACAGGCTGTGCATTCTTAGGTTTGCTAAAAATGAAAATGAGTACCTGGATTAAAACTAGGACCAATATAGGATATACTAAAACTTTGATCATTTTTAAAAACTAACGATTGCCTGTATTATTATCAAAAGAGTAATAGGATAAACCCCATAATACATGCGATGCCTGCCTAGGATAAAACGGCTGTCTTTTAGTATCCCGATGCGGAGTAAGTGTTAGATCTGGCAATGGACCGTACGCTTTATCTAGAAATTCAACACACCTCTTAGCTTCTGCATGCGTTCCGTATACGGCTTCGAAAGCAATCATGGCACCAACACCCCATAAAGCAGAATACTTAGGGTTTAATTTTTCATCCTGCGGATAACCGTATAGCGAATTATTATACCAATAACTTCTGAGCGACTGCAGGCTTTGCTGAGTACTCCAGGGTAAACTGACATGACCTATATTCTTACGATAGAGCTCAATGCCCCATAAAATATAAACTTGATGAACGAGATCATTTTCAACCTGACGATTATTAAATTTATTAGGAATTGGATCATAATCCCAAAAAGGAAGCCCATGGCGAAGCTTAACGGTTGCTACAATAGCTTTAGCTAGGTCATCAGCTCTACTTTCAACGAGTTGATAATCTGAACGTGACAAGGTGTCTGCATAAGACTTAAAAAATCGGGACATACTTCCTAAAAACATAGCGGGCGCGTTAATAGAAAAAATATTATCCCAGGAGTTAGGACTATACCAAAAATATCCACCACCATACCCTTTACTCCATAAATGATTACACCAGTGAACCATGACTTTACCTATCAGCTCTTTTATTACATATCTCTGCTCGTTAGTTATAACATTTGGCGCATCCAAAACATCCAAAAAGCCATTAAGCACCATTGATGTAGTAATCGTATAGGGATGATTGGGGCCATTTATCGTGCCATCTGAAAATGCATCCCAAGGAAGCGGCAGCCCCCATCCAGGAATGCCATCGTGATTTAAATCTTGATTGGTAATTAACCAATCAAGTGCCTTCTGAATGCGTAATTTTGATTCTGCGTTAGGATCATTTCTATAATGAATCGCTTCGGATGACAAAACCAAGGCGTACGTCATTGGTTGTTCTGTAAGTCCTGGCTTTTGCGCAGCATCCAATCCAAACCCCTGATGCTCTTTAGGAAACTTACTAAGTAGGCTATCATAAAGACGAGTACCTTCTTCCTTCCCTTCCTTAGCAGCTAATCGATCCACCCTGCCGACTATGATTAATAAACCAACTACTAACAAACATAGGTCTTTAAATTTCATAAAGGGGTATTTCACTAGTCCTAAATTAATCACGATCCAGACACAATACATCATGCATTAATTGCTATGCATTACTTGCAGAAAAAATAATTCACCCAACTCCTATTTCCTAAGGAGAAATCGATGCCTTTTATTCACAGGATAAAAATTTATATATCAAAGCGATTAATAACCTTAGCACCACAATAGGTAGTGTTTGACGATAGTTTCACCACAATTAGGAGTATACTTCCACCTAGTACTACGCTTACACGTACTGAGCACTTACGCTTCACCAAACTTCACATTAATGCCATGTCCAATCTTCCGCTCCCTGTCACCCACACGCATAATGGTTTAGAAGACTATATAGCAATCTCTCGGTACGCTCGTTATAATCCTGAAAAAAGACGCCGTGAAACATGGGAAGAGGCGGTAAATCGTGTACGCGATATGCACTTATCTCATTACAAAGATGTGTCCCTTGCAGATACTTTACTAGCTATGATTGAAGGTAAGGAAGTAGCAGCGAGTGAACTAAGCGACCTTCCGCATTATACTAGTCTTCATGATTCAATTAATACTGCCTTTAAGGCGATTAGTAATCGCAAAGTTTTACCATCCATGCGCTCACTCCAATTTGGAGGTGAAGCAGTATTAAATAAACATGCTCGAATTTATAATTGCTGTTTTACCTACATAGACCGTATCGAGGCATTTAAAGAAACGCTTTATTTGTTACTTTGCGGATGCGGCGTTGGATTTTCAGTTCAAACGCATCATATCAATCAACTGCCAATTATCGCGAAGCGTAACTCCGCTCTTCCGCCTCTTAATCACGTTATAGCAGATACGATTGAAGGTTGGTCTGATGCTCTGGATATGCTGATACGAAGTGCGGTAGATGGCCGTAGTGTGCTTTTTGATTATTCACTTATACGTCCTGCTGGAGCACCTCTAAAAACATCTGGTGGCAAAGCTCCAGGCCCACAACCCCTGTTTCATACACTCTCACGCGTTGAGGAGATAATCCGTGGCGCATCAGGTAGAAAACTTCGCTCAATTGAAGCCTATGATATTTTAATGTGGGGAGCTAAAGCTGTTCTCTCTGGCGGAGTGAGACGTTCGGCTACGATTTGTTTATTTTCTGCTGATGACACAGATATGGCATCTGCAAAAACAGGAGACTGGTTCAGTCAATATCCACACCGTGCAGCAAGTAACAATTCTGCGGTCATAGTTCGCTCAGAAGCAACGCGTGAACAATTCAATAAGCTCTTTGAAGCGCAAAAGCAGTATGGCGAACCCGGTTTCTATTTTGTAGAAGATGCTGAATACGGCGCAAATCCATGCGTTGAAATAGGACTACATCCACGTCTTAAAGTAGACAAAGCCGCTATTAAGCGACTTCGGTCCTTAGGTTATACCGCTGAACTTAACGAAGGCGACATACTCACGGGCGTACAATTCTGTAATCTCACTACCATTTCAGCTAACGCTATCGAAAAGCCTGAAGATTTTTATGCCTTATGCGCTCATGCATCACTGATTGGCACCCTTCAAGCAGGCTATACTGATTTTAAATATTTATCTCCAGTATCTCGTGTTATTACAGAACGAGAAGCTTTGCTTGGCGTATCTATCTGCGGTATTTTAGATAAGCCTAGCATCCTCTTAGATCCGGTCGTATTAAAACGTGGAGCAACTATCGTTAAAACCGTTAATGCTCTTGTGGCTAAAGCTATTGGAATTAATCCAGCTGCTCGCACGACATGCGTAAAGCCAGAGGGAACAGCAAGCTTGTTATTAGGCACAAGCAGCGGTTTACATCCCCATCACTCCAAACGCTACTTTAGACGCGTTCAAACAAATGTACATGATCCTATCTACATTCATTTCAAACGCACGAATCCACATATGGTTGAGCAGAGTGTATATGACCCAAACGGCAGAACCGATGTCATCACGTTCCCTGTCGAAGGACCTGACTTTGGAATATACCGTGAAGACGTATCGGCTTTAAAGCACTTAGAATACATTAAACTGGTACAAGAAAACTGGGTCCATTCAGGCAGAAGACACGAAGACCATTCACCAGGATTACATCATAATGTATCATGTACCGTAACTGTACGCCCAGAGGAGTGGCAGCACGTAGCAGATTTTATTTGGAATCATCGAAGAAATTTTACGGGCATCGCACTCCTTCAAGATTCAGGTGATAAAGCCTATGCACAAGCACCTCGCGAAGCACTTGCTACCATTAAAGATATAGAAAAATGGAATACCCTTTCCTACTGCGTTGTGGATTACACATCCTTAGAAGAGTCAGAGGATATTACAGAATTAAAACAGACGGTAGCATGTGCGGGTGGAGCTTGTGAAATAGCTTAAGTGTAGTCTATCAACTTAATCATCTAGCAAGATAGTTAGCTTTAGTATGCGACACACCCGTTACTACTAAAAATGCTTCCGTTTTGGCCATAAATGCTCAACTTTTTAGCATAGACGATGGCCCCTGCTTTAAATCCAAGCCCTTACCAAGCAAAGTCGCAGACTAAAAACATAACCTGGCTTGCTGTCATTTTACTTACAGCCCTTGTATGCCTAGCCTACTTCAACTCGCTTAACGTACCGCTTGTTCTAGATGATATTCCAGCGATTGAAAAAAATACTACGATTAGGAACTTATGGTCACTTCTGGATGTTTTAAATCCACCTGCTTACACTGGTCCAAGCGGAAGACCGCTACTCAATCTGTCATTTGCGGTTAACTACGCCTTAAGTGGAACGCGTGTTTTAAGTTATCACTTAGTGAATTTAAGTATTCATCTTTTTGCAGCCCTGACTTTATTCGGAATCATTCGAAGAACATTAGAAAACACCTTACGAGATAAAAACATATCTTTGTCTAGTGCGATACTAGCGCTCGCCGCAACCAGCCTTTGGGCAATACATCCTATTCAAACCGAAGCTGTAACCTATATTTCACAGCGAGCAGAAATATTAATGGGGCTATTTTACCTCCTTACCCTGTATAGTTTTATACGAGCCTTAGATGCTAAAGTATCTAAATATTGGTATATTATTTCTGTCCTCTTTTGCTTCTTAGGAATGGCATGCAAACAAGTAATGGTAACAGCTCCTGCTGTTATACTTCTTTACGATTGGATATTTATTTCAAAGTCCATAAGTGAAAGTATATGCAAGCGTACCGCATACTATATTGGACTAAGTATGAGCTGGCTGTTTCTAGCAGCACTGATGATTCAATTAAGTCATCAGTCTATTGGTTTTAATCAAAAAGTAAGCATATGGGAATATGCAATTACTGAATGCCGAGCTATCGTTCATTACTTTCAACTTGCTCTGATACCAACGCCGCTCGTCTTCGATTACGGTCCAATCTATGTGAGTGAACTAGGTTTAATTATTCCTTATGCTTTAACGCTTATCATCATTCTTAGCATAAGCACATATCTGATAGTCAAAAAACCATCTCTTGGCTTTTTATTCGCGTGGGTATTTATTATTTTTTCTCCTACTTCAAGCTTCGTGCCTGTAGCACTACAGCCTATCGCAGAGAGCAGAATGTACTTACCGCTAGCAGCTCTATGTGTGCTTCTCGTGCTAGGTGTAGAGAAAATATTTAAAAAGTTTTCTCTTTGGATCATAGTAGCTATCGGTCTTTTAGCTCTCTACATGACCATCGAGCGCAACTTGGTGTATGCAGATCCGGTAACACTATGGAAAGATACCTTAGCAAAAAGCCCTCACAACCCTCGAGCACATGCTGATCTAGGTGAAGTTCTTGCTGAAAAAGGTGAAACCGAAAATGCCATTTTAGAATTTAAAGAAGCAATACGCCTCTCTAAATCATTGACCATCGTGCATTACGATTTAGCACGAGCACTTCATGATATTGGTAAACCAGACGAAGCGATTGCTGAATACAAAGAAGCGCTTCGCTTAAACCCTAAGTTATCCGAGGCTAAGATAGGACTAGCTACTACCCTAGCTGAACAAGGAAATACAGATCGTGCTAAAACGCTACTCAACGATCTAGTTTCAACTGAAACTAAAGATCCTCAAATTTATTATAACTTAGGCTTAGTTCTGCTTAAAAACGGTGAGACTGAACAAGCTATTATTCAGTTTAATAAAGCGTTGGCTTTAAACCCCACCGATTCTGTCATTCGAAATGCACTAGGAACGGCACAATTTGAAAATGGTAAAATAGCTGAAGCAATTGCTACTTACAAAACTGCAATAAAAGATAATCCATCAAATCCAGTTTCATACCATAATCTTGGAAATGTATACTTTGCATTAGAGCAAATTAACGATTCAGAAATTCAAAATAAAAAAGCCATCGAACTTAAACCGGATTATGGCGATGCGCATACAAGTCTTGGTTTAATCGCTATGACCAAAGGCGATATACCGACTGCATCAAAGGAATTCGAAGAAGCCTTAAGGCATAATATCAAAGATGCTGAAGCCCATTTCAGACTAGGAAATATTCATGCAATGCAGGGTAATCTTGTAAGTGCGATTGAAGAATGGAAAACGACAATTGCCTTACATCCAAACGATCCCGAAGCGCACAATAACTTAGGACAAGGCCTTGCCGATACAGGACATAAAGATGAAGCACTAGAACAATTTAAATTAGCACTTCAATTAAGACCAGACTACCCGCAAGCAAAAGCTAACTTGGAAAAGTTGCTCAATCAGTAAAAAGAAAAGACCGCTGAACCCCTTCAGCGGTCTTATACGTACCAACACCTGTTACACACTAACCTAGTAGTATCTACTAACAGTATTGAAGAAGGACTATTTATGTCTTTCTTCAACGTTGATTCATGGTGTATTCAATAACGTTACATCCGCGTTACTCGATCGTAACATAATAAGTCATTTATCCTGCCATACACTTACACCGGCGATAGGAACAACCTGAGAACCGATCAGATAATTGCGCCCTGTTGAATTACCAGGCACGGTCTGTGTGTTTTCATTAAAGTTAGTAGCTACCCAAAATCCGTCACGCCAATCGATATAAAAACCTTCTGCTAAGTTTTCAACGGGAACGGAAGCACGGTTAAATACCTCACGCATAAGTGCATTCTCTAATTTGCCGTCGGCGGAGTCTACTCCGACATACGTGACTGTACCTTTACCAAGTTTGCGTGTAACTGCTGCAGGATCTCCTTGGTAGTATTGATCACTATGACGAACTAGGACTTCCGTTGATTTATTTGGATCTAAACTTTCTCCCCACGAATACCACGGATATTCGGTGCCCTTAAACGATACGTGTGCTTTGTAAGGAGAGGGAAGCATGTCATAGAATTTTATTTTAGCTCCGATTAAATCTAAAATAGGACCAGCCCATGGCGCTTCCCAAAGATGTCCCTGACGATCTTTTTGGGCTGTGCGACAGGTTATAACTAAATGACCTCCCTGCTCTGCATAGCTTTTCCAACGAGCAACGAGATCAAGATCCACAACTTGGTCAGCTGTCACTACTAAGAATGGATAGACATTAAAGTCTTTATCTTCTGTTATTACATCCACAGGGGCACCCATCGATTTTAACGCTCTATAATAACGTAAAGCGTGATTAATCGTATTCCAGCGTACGGATTGTTTATGATTATCAACATCCCAGCGACTATCGATACTGTAGACCATACCTGTTTTACGCGCTGCGTAATCCGCAGGCATTTTAGTTGGTTCCGTATAGTGCTTACGAAGCAACTGCATTTCTTCAGCAGCTTGTTTATACTGTAAGCCACCTGTCGTTGGCGTAACACCATCCGTACCAACAAATCCATAGTGATAGAGTTCGGATCCAGATAGCACCTCTCTAAAACGATATGAACACGTAAGCTTTGATCCTGCAGCAAAGGCACGCATGAGCCAAAGGTGTATAGCACCTGGATATGGCTGTGAATTAACATCTCCCCAGTTTACCTGACCTGGCTGCAGTTCCATTTCACCTTCATTGCCATTGAGAGAACGTGTATAATCATGATAGAAAGAAGACGTAGCGGGACTTCCTAATCTAAAACCTAGTGGCCCCTCATTTAAATCTCCGTGAACGGGATAGTGCGTCCACGAAATGAGTTCTAAATCTTTTGCTGAACGTGCAGGATCAGCAGGAGAAAATAACTGCATATAGTTTGTAGTTATCCACTGCCTAGTTCCACAGTACCTCCGAAGCGTAGTTGCCTGAAAGCGTAAATAGTCTGCTGTTTCATCTGCAAACCAGCGCTGAGAATCCAGTAAGGCATTCGGATTTACTTGAGCTACTAGTTCGTCCGCATTGGGAATACGTATTTGATCAAAATCTTGATACATTTGAGACCAAAAGGAGGCACCCCACGCTGAATTTAAGGCATCAATTGTTTGATACTTTTGTTTAAGCCAGAGTCTAAATTTGCTCTGAGAAGCATCACTATAGTCGGGCTCTTTTCCATAATGACTTAATTCATTGTCTAACTGCCATCCCCATACGGCAGGATTATTTCCATAATGTTTACCTAGTTCATCAACGATGCGACCTACATAGTGACGATACACATCAGAACTCCACGTCGCTTGCTGACGTGAGCCGTGCATCATTTTACGTCCCTTATTATCTACCATCAAAATTTCGGGATGTTTTTGAGCAAGCCATACGGGAGGTGTTGGACTCGGTGTACATAAAACCACCTTCATGCCTTGTTTCGCACATAAATCCACTGCCTTATCTAGCCAGGAGAAATCAAATTTACCTTCCTCTGGTTCCATAAATGCCCATGCAAATTCTCCCATGTGCACAAATTCGAGATTAAGCGACTTCATCGTAGCAATATCTCGCTCCCACTGCGACTGAGACCAAGCTTCTGGGTAATAATACACTCCGATCTTCATGAGATCAGATTTAGGAAAAACTTCCGCTTTTTGCTCTGCATTTACACGTCCAAGTAAAGCACTGCAAAACACTATAATAGCTAACAGTAGTCGTAATTTCATAGGGGTATACACTTACTCTAAATTCGTAAGCTTACCCCAAGCAAGGCTCTTTACTAAAAGCTAAATTGTTTTTGTTTGCCCTAAATCTGCATCAATGCACGAGCCTTGTAAAAGTCTGCCCGCATCAGAAACAAGAAAAGCAACGAGTGCAGCAACATCATCTGGCTCACCCACTTTTGCTACACCCGCTTCTTTAATCATTTCTTGCTCGGCTTCCTTAAGCGTTAGTTGATGTGTTTCAGCAAAAGTCTTAAGTCTTAGATTAAATCTATCTGTTCTAATAAAACCTGGATTAATCGCATTCACCTGAACTCCATCTTGTATTCCTAAATCAGATAATGCTTTTGTCAGGGAGAGCATCGCTGCATTAACAGATCCCCCTATTGTAAAATGCGGCCCAGGAGTTCTTCCACCAACTCCAGCAATCATAACAATAGATCCCCGTGCTTGTTTCAAATACGGCCATGCAGCGCGTGAAAGTCGTACAGCCCCATAGAATTTCAAAGCGAATCCATCTGCCCAATCAGATTCAGTCAGTGTCAAAAAGTCTCCGCGCTTCGTTGCTCCTGCGTTGTTAACAACAATATCAATTTTACCAAACCTTTGAAGCGTCCTTTCAACAAGTTGCCCTGGAGAATCAGGCTTGGATAAATCCAAAGCAACGTAGTCCGCCAGCTTTTCCGATTTATTCATATCCACGACGTGCTTTGAAAGCATAGCCTCATCACGGCCGGTAAGCATAACCTTAGCACCCTCCATAGCCAAACGCTTAGCAATCGCTAAGCCGATACCCCGACTGGAGCCCGTAATGATCGCAACCTTACCCTGGAAAAGCTTCATAGTAGTACTAGTTTCAAACGATTACATCGAAGCATCAATCTTATAAGAACCAACCATCTATCCCTAGTAGTAAGTGTAAATTAGATTAATCGCGAGTAAGTGAACTCGACAGAAATCAGTAGCACGATAAATTAAACAAAACCCCAATTCTATGCTTAAAGTACTGACACTTTTCCTAGTAACTCCATTCGTCCTCTTAGCGAGTAATAAAAGTAACCCCATAGCTTCAGAAACAATCAATAGTATTCCGGAAGTTAAAGACGTGACTTATCCATCAACACTCGAGTTGTCTGTTGATGTAACAGATATCAGGCACCGAATATTTAAAGTAACTGAAGTTATACCTCACGCACCCTCTGGTCCTCTCACCTTACTGTACCCACAGTGGCTACCTGGAAACCATTCCCCTGCTGGCACTATTTCAAAACTAGCAGGCTTAAAGGTTAGCGTAAAAAACGAACCCCTTTTATGGAAAAGAGATCCACTCAATGTTTTTGCGTTTCATATTCAGGTACCTGCAGGCAATCCAGATCTAAAGCTTGAATTTGATTTCTTAACTCCTACTGAATCAAATCAAGGTCGCATTGTAGCGACTGAAGCGATGCTTAACCTACAATGGAACAGTGTCGTGCTATATCCATCGGGTTATTATGCTCGCAATGTATTTGTAAAAAGTTCTGTTACGATTCCTGCCGATTGGAAAATATATACCGCCTTAGAAGTAGACTCGATACATGGAGCTACAACGTATTATAAGAAGCAACCCCTAGATATACTCATCGATAGTCCTGCATTTGCAGGTGCAAACTCAAAACTAGTGCCGTTATCTAAAGACGTTTCCCTTGCTATCGTTGCAGATAAACCGCGCGATTTAGTTATTAGTAAAGAAGCCCTAGAAGCACATAAAAATTTAATCACTCAAGCAGTAGCGCTTTTTGGAAGTCAGCATTACGATCATTATACCTTCCTCCTCGCTTTGAGTGATCATCAAGGAAGCATTGGTCTTGAGCATCATAGAAGTTCTGAAAATGGCACGAGTTCTCAGTATTTTAGTTCATGGAAAACTCAACTAAGCTCACATGAATTATTAAGTCATGAATACGCTCATAGTTGGAATGGTAAATTCCGTAGACCTGAAGATTTATGGACGCCTAACTATAACACTCCCATGCAAGATAGTTTGCTTTGGGTTTATGAAGGCCAAACTCAGTTCTGGGGGTGGGTATTAGCTGCAAGATCTGGAATGATTAGTCATCAAGACGCGCTCGATGCACTCGCACAAGTTGCAGCGATATACGAAGAGCGTAAGGGTCGACTATGGCGTCCCTTGATAGACACAACGAATGATCCAATCATAGCACAGCGTGCGCCCCAGGCTTGGACAAGTTTTCAGCGTGCAGAAGACTACTACAGTGAGGGCTTACTTATTTGGCTAGATGTTGATAGTTTACTAAGACAACTCTCTCATAATAGAAAATCCCTTGATGATTTTGCTAAACTCTTTTTTGGGATAAAAGATAGAGACTTCGGTGAAGTCACATACTCACGGCAAACAATCATCGAGCTACTCAATAAAATACAACCCTATGATTGGAATGATTTCTTTCATAAACGAGTAGATCTTATTACAGAGCATGCACCACTTGATGGATTAACACGCGGAGGCTACAAACTCGTATACACAAACACACAAACGGAATACGCAAAGAGCTCAGAAATACGTTACAAAGGAACTAATTTAACTTACTCACTTGGTTTAGTCCTTAGTAAAGATGGCGCAATCACCGGTGTTGCTTGGGACAGCCCCGCATTTAATGCAGGCTTAAGCGTTGGATCTTCTATCGTTGCCGTTAATTCTCGCGCTTTTGATACACTCGAACTGAAAGAAGTTATAGCTAGTAAAAAATCTCCTATAGAGCTATTAGTTCGAACAGGAGACATCTATAGAAATGTAGAAATACAATATACTGACGGCTTACGTTACCCACGTTTAGAAAAACTAGATTCTAAGGCTACAAGCTTAGATGATCTCTTAAGTCCAAAAAATTAATGCACCATCTTAAAACTGGATTAAAATCCTTCATCGTTCCGCTATTATTAATTATTTTAGGCAGTGCTACTGCCTGGTGGATACAGACCAATTCTCAAAGCACCGAAGTCACAGGATTTCGACTAAGCACTTCATCTGATCAGTGGATAACGGCAGATTTATATAAACCTCGTAGCGCATCAGATAAAAACCAAGTTCCCATGGTTTTTATCTGTCCTGGATTTGAAAGAAGCAAAGAGGCCATGGGAAGCTACGCAATTGAATTAGCTAGAAGAAATATTGCGGTTATTGTTATAGATCCCTACAGCCAAGGTGCATCAAGTGCATCACGAGAAAAACGTTCAGCCTCATTAGAAGGATATGGTCTGGTTCCCATGATTTATCATGTATGGAATGACCCATCGTTCGACTATGTTGATAAAAATAGACTTGGAGCAGCTGGATACTCCGCAGGTGGTAACGCTACTTTACAAACCGCTTCATTACTAAGCGACAAAGTAGGCACCAACCCTAAAACAAAAAAATCCAAGAAAAGTACGTCTGCCTTAGTAGATGTAAAAAACAAACCTAAATTAGCAGCCGCTTTTGTAGGAGGCTATGTACTCACCTTAACTCCAGATATCGTTACCTCAATTCATTCTAATGTAGCGATAGACTACGCTGATCACGACGAAGGCTCTTATCGTACCGAATTAGGTAATGCAGATTTAAGAAAAGCACCAGAAGCTCTACGATTTGTGAATGCTGTACTTAGTCCCGCAGATGCTATTCATGAAGTTCAAATCGGAAAATCATACGGAGACATAAAATCCAAGAGCTTAAGGATCGTATATAACACAGGTCCGATGATTCATCCCCTTCTTCCTTACGATCCAACCTCTATTTCACACTTAACGCAGTTTTTCACCACAGTATTTAATGTACCATCAGTTATAGATGATAAAAGTCAGGTCTGGTATATTAAGGAAGCTGGAACATTAGTAGCGCTGATTGGAGGCTTATGGCTACTTGTTCCTCTCACCTCCCTCTTACTCAAAACACCACTGTTCAACTCCTTGGTACACCCCATTCCTGAAAAATTGCCTCCCCACTCAAAAAGCGGATCTGTTCGTTTCTGGGTTACGTTTTGTTTAAGCGCTGGGATCGCAGCCTGGCTACTCCTTCAAACCATCAGCTGGACAAGCACTCTTTTCCCTACAGCAACTGCGGGGCTACAGACTTGGTTTTTTCCTGAACGAATGAACAATGCAATTATGCTATGGGCATTCCTTAATGGAATTATTGGCATAATTATTTTCATAATTAATTTTAACCTTTCGACGACACCTCAAGAACGCAAGTCTAAGGCTATTGGCTTAAAAACATCTGCCATAGAAATAGTTAAAACACTGGGGCTTGCTCTATGTGTAACTGGCATATTCTACATAGTCCTTTTCAGCATCTATGCTATATTTCATACCGATTATCGTTTT